>Ga0315288_10001610_pt1 | contig 29135 bp, 28 predicted proteins | sample YL17G11_20_MG_FD_203454 | JGI IMG/M metagenome (GOLD analysis project Ga0315288, IMG submission 203454) | Sediment microbial communities from Yellowstone Lake, YNP, Wyoming, USA - YL17G11_20 | ecosystem: Environmental > Aquatic > Freshwater > Lake > Sediment | place: USA: Wyoming | collected... | reverse complement strand
TTTCTTGCGTGATATCGATCATGCGACCATCCAGAACGCGCCTGCGATGTCGCAGGCCTCATACGTCTCTCGTCCACCTCCATTCTTGCACACGCCTGCACACGCCGAATGCCTTGAGGCTGACGCCGTACAAACTTGGCTGCGACGCTGACGGAGGCACACCGACGGTGGGTTCCTGCCCGCGCGAGGAACCCACCTCGGAGCGTGAGACGATGAATGTTGAAGAAGCACGGCAGTTGGCGAAGGAGAAGATCGAAGAGCTGGGACAGGAACTCGAGCGCGGTCACAGCGAGACCCTGCGGGCCTACCTGGCCGCGATGGCCAAGTTCCCGCGGTACAGCCCGAACAACATCTGGTTGATCTTGGCCCAGGCGCCCCAATCCCGACAGGTGGCTGGCTTCGGCACGTGGAAACGGCTCGGCCGGTACGTGCGCAAAGGCGAGCACGGCATTGCGATCCTGGCGCCGTGCGTCAAACGCCGTAACCCTGACGGTGTGCGGGCAAAGCCGAAGCGCGACATGCCCGCCGGACATGAGGACGCTGACACAGACGAGGTCGTCGTCGGCTTCCGCGGCGCGTACGTGTTCGACGTGAGCCAGACCGCCGGCGCCCCGTTGGCCGACCTCGCGATTGTGGCCGGCAATCCCAGCGTCTACACGGACCGGCTCAAGGCATTCGTCGCCGAGTACGGCATGGTCATCGAGTATTCATGGCGGATCGCCCCGGCACGTGGCGCCTGTACCGGAAAGACCATCGTACTCGTACCCGACATGCCTCCAGCCGAACACTTGTCCACGCTCGCCCACGAGCTAGGGCATGCCCTCTTGCACAGACGCGACGGGCGTGAAGGGTTATCGCGGACCGTGCGTGAGACCGAGGCGGAGGCCGTCGCCTTCGTCGTGTGCGAGGCGATTGGGCTCGAGAGTCGCAGCAGCTCAGCCGACTACATCCAGCTTTGGAACGGCGATGTGAAAACCCTGACCGCATCACTCGAGCGCGTCCAAAAAACAGCCGCACAAATCATCGCCGCGATCGGGCCGGACGTGTGAGCGTCACGGCCGTGGCGGTGCGCACGCGTGCTGCGCTCACGCTCTGGTGTTGCGATCCATAATCACGCTATCAGGTGGCCCGGTTGCACACCCGTGAATGGGCATGTCAGCGCATAACATCGCCCGCAGGCCCAGCGCCGAGACGCAACGCGATGACCGCACGGCCCGACCGGTCGGAGCTCACCTGGCAAGTCCCAATCTTGAGTGAAAGCCAATTCGCAAAGGAGCGGAACTTCCCGCCAGGTTCGGGCGTCCAACTGAGCATGACAGGCTTGTGATCCGAAAGGAGACCCCATGAACCGCCTTTCTGTCTGGTCGTGCGCCCTCGCGTGGATTCCGGTTAGCCTGATCTCCGGCCTCGCCCGCGCGGACGGCTTCATCGTCATTCACAATCCCCCGCCGATCTTGCCGCCCCATCCGCACCCGCCGATGCCCCCGCACTACCCCTTTGCCCCGTTGGAGGTCAAGTACCACCACGTGACGGCGAAGATCACCGACCAGGTCGCGGTGACGGACGTGGACCAGTCCTTCTACAATCCGAACAATCAGCAACTCGAGGGGACGTACCTCTTCCCGATCCCCGTTGGGGCGCAGATCGACAAGTTCACGATGGACATCAACGGCAAGCCGGTCGAGGCCGAGCTGCTCGACGCGGATAAGGCCCGCAGAATCTACGAGGACATCGTGCGCAAGGCCCGCGACCCGGCCCTGCTGGAATACGCTGGCCAAGGCCTGTTTAAGATCCGCATCTTCCCCATCGAGCCCCGCAGCGAGAAACGCATTCAGCTCAAGTACACACAGCTCCTGCGCAGCGACAGCGGTATGGTGCAATATCTATATCCACTCAACACCGAGAAGTTCTCGGCGGCACCGCTCAAGAGCGTCTCGATCATGGTGGAGCTGGAGTGCCAGCAGCCGATCAAATCGATCTACTCGCCGAGCCATACGGTCGAAATCCAACGCCACGGCGAGAACCGGGCCGTCGTCGGCTTCGAAGCCCGCGACGCGAAGCCCGACACGGACTTCCAACTCTTCTTTGCGCCGGAAAACGCCGCCGACGTGGGGCTCAACCTGCTGACGTACAACGGCGGCGGCGAGCCCGACGACGGCTACTTCATGCTACTTGCTTCACCAGCGGGGCAGATGACCGCAGAGAAGATCGTCGCCAAGGACGTGGTATTCGTGCTGGACACCTCCGGTTCCATGGCGGACAACAACAAGCTCGACCAGGCCAAGAAGGCTCTGCGCTTCTGCCTGAAGAACCTGAACGAACGCGACCGGTTCGAGATTGTCCGCTTCTCGACCGAGACCCAGCCGCTGTTCGAGAAGCTCCTGGCAGTCAACGACGCGAATCTCGCGCAGGCCGAGGAATTCATCCAAAAGCTCAAACCGATTGGCGGGACAGCGATCGAGGAGGCGCTCGTCAAGGCGCTCGAGCCGGCCCGGGGCCAGGGCGACCGCGATCGCCCGTATTTCGTCGTCTTCCTCACGGATGGCCAACCGACGGTCGGCAGCACGAACGAGGACCAGATTCTGGCGGCGGTGAGCAAGGCCCTTGGTGAGCGGTCCGTCCGTATCTTCTGCTTCGGCATCGGCACGGACGTCAATACCCACCTGCTCGATAAGGTCGCCGAGAAGACGCGGGCTGCCAGCCAGTACGTCCTGCCCAACGAGGACATCGAGGTCAAGGTCTCGAACTTCTACGCCAAGATCAGCCAGCCGGTGCTGGCCAACCTGAAGCTCAAGGTCGGCGGCGACGTGCGGCTCGCGAAGATGTACCCGAGCGACCCGCCCGACCTGTTCAAGGGTGAGCAGCTCGTGGTGTTCGGGCGGTACACGGGTAACGGCGAGACGGCCGTCACGCTGGAGGGTACGGTCAACAGGCAGCCGCGCTCGTTCACGTACGATGCGAGGTTTGCCCAGCACGCGACCGAACACGGCTTCATTCCGCGCCTGTGGGCGATGCGCCGGGTCGGGTTCCTGCTGGACCAGCTTCGCCTGCACGGCGAGAGCAAGGAGCTGCGCGACGAGGTCACCGAGCTGGCCCGCAAGTATGGCATCGTCACGCCCTACACGGCGTACCTGATCGTTGAGGATGAAGCCCGGAGAAATGTGCCGGTGTCCAGCCGCACGCTCCAGGACATCGACCGCGACGGGCGCGTGCGCAGCGAGGTCGGGCGGATGTACAAGGAGGCGAATGAGGCCAAGAGCGGTAAGGCCGCGGTGGGAGGCGCGCAGGGGATGGGCGCGCTGCGCGGCGCAGATACGTTGGCCGCTCCCCAGGCCGCCAATTTCTACATTACCCGCGGTCAGTCGGGTGCAGCGGAGGCCGGCGGGGAGTTGGTGCAGCAGGCGATCCAGTCGCAGCAGAACCGCTTCATCCGCGGTCGGACGTTCTACCAGAACGGGGCGCAGTGGATCGATGCCGAGGTACAGCGCCATCCGGATGCCCGACGCGTGCAGGTGAAGTTCAATTCGGACGAGTACTTTAGCCTGTTGAAGAAGTATCCCGACGCGGCCCAGTGGCTGTCGGTCGGCACGAATGTGCAACTGCTGCTGGATGACACGGTGTATGAGGTCGTGGAATAGACGGTCGTGTGCGGAAGTCGCACGACTCAGAATCAGGAAAGGATAAACCCATGAATCTCCATCGGATATGTTGCTCGCTCGCGGCTACGATCCTGGCGCTCGGGCTGACCAGCGCTGGCCTGCCGGACCAGGAGGCCGCCGTTGCGCCGAAACCGCAGCCTGCCGCGGCGCTCCAAATCGAAGTCTGCTTCGTCCTCGACACGACCGGCTCCATGGGCGGCTTGATCGCGGGCGCCAAAGCGAAGATTTGGTCGATCGCCAATCAGCTGATTGCCGCTAAGCCGACGCCGAAGCTCAAGATCGCGCTCGTGGCCTATCGCGACCGTGGCGACGGCTACATCACCCTGGTCTTCGACCTGACCGAGGACATCGACGCGGTGTACTCCAACCTCCAGAAGTTCGTGGCGGGCGGTGGCGGTGATGAGCCGGAGTCGGTCAACCAGGCCCTGCACGAGGCCGTCACGAAGATCACGTGGAGCCCCGACCGCGAGGTGCTCAAGATTGTCTTTCTCGTCGGCGACTCCCCGCCGCACATGAACTACGGCGACGACGTGAAGTACCCGGACGTCTGTCAGTTCGCGATGCAGAAGGACCTGATCATCAACACCGTGCAGTGCGGTAGCAACCCGCGCACGACCCCGATCTGGCAGGAGATCGCCCAGCGCTCCGAGGGCAAGTTCGTGGCCATCAGCCAGACCGGCGACATGCAGGTCGTCAGCACGCCAGTCGACCAGGATTTGGCCGAGCTCAACGTCGCGCTCGGGGCGACGCTCGTGCCGTACGGACACGATGAGCAGCGGCGCCTCGTGGCGGCCAAGCAGGCAGCGTCCGAGGCCGCGGCTGCGCCGGCGGCGGCCGATCGGCTGGCCTACAACGTAGCGCTGGGCCGCGGTGTTCAGGGTGTCGGCGACTTGGTTGACGATCTCAAAGACGGCAAGGCCACGCTGGCAACCCTCAAGAAGGAGGAGCTGCCTGCCGACATGCAGGCCATGACCGTGGAGCAGCAACGGGACTTTCTCCAGCAGAAGGCCGAGAAACGTCAACAGTTGCAGGCGCGGGTACACGAGCTGCTGAAGCAACGGCAGGCGTTCATCAATACCGAACTCCAGAGACGGCTACAGGCCGGCAAGGGCAACGCGTTCGACGTGCAGGTCGCGCGCATCATCCGCGACCAAGCGCGGCGCAAAGGCATCGAGTACGGCGATGTGGCGCCGCCGCAGTCGAAGCAAGCAGGAGGTGAGGGGCGCTGATGATGCGGATCTTCATTGTCAGCTCCAATTCACGTTCCGCTCACGGCATCCAGCAGCGGCGACCTTGACCGCCGCATGCGCACCCGACACGTATACCGCCTGCCACGATGCCGCCGATGACGCCACGGTTACCGCGGCGCTCTGGTGGCCGGCGTCACCGTCATGACGCAGCCATCCGCGACGCTCGTCCGGCCGCGATGGGCGTTCACATCTGACAACCGCCCGGCCGCCGATCTGAGGTTCGTCAGACGGGCTGAGCTTGCTCATACCGCACCGGCCGTACGCTCTTTCGACAGCGTGCGACGGCTGGTGCGTTCAAAAGGGCTCCTCGTCCGAGCGGCCGGGCACACTGCCGGACGCCAGAATCAGCTTGTTGAAGTACACGTTCGTGTACTCGTCCTTCGTGCGCTTGGTGACCTCCAGCGTGCGGTCCACGAGGTCGTCCAGGTGGTTCTGCAGCTCGCTCAGCTTCTTCAGCTTCAGCCCGAGCGTCTTCAGGTCGCCCTTGATGAACGGCAGCGACGCGTCCGTGATCACGGCGTTCTTGAAGATGTGCCGGCGAGCGTGCGTTCCGGCGATCACGACCAGATCCCACCGCAGCATCTTCTGGTTGTTCTTGCCGTAGTCGACCTTCACGCTCTGCACGCGCACCTGGTGCCTGCCGTCGGGAACCTCACCGTTGTCCACCGGCGTGACGGCTTCGTACTCGTCATCGAACTCGCTCAGGTCCGGCTCGGCGTGCGTGGGGGACGTCTGGGGATCAATCGGACTACTGGATTCTGTCATAACATCGCCTTTCCTTTGCAGAGGTGTCCCGGCGGAACCGATTCCTGCCACAAGCCCTGCTGCCGGGGAACCGACAGGGCGGCGGAACAACAACTTCTGAAAGCGCCACACCGTTGAGCGGCGGCCGATCGTGCTCAACAACGCGGGGCGCGGGTCGGGACACGCGCGACAGGGACTTGGGTGCTGCAACCAAATCGCGCGCTTTCTTTCAACGTCCTCATGTATGCCACGATAGTCTGTGTACTCGGCCGCGGATTGACCTGCCGCTTACCATTCGCTGACGTTGCCTCGCTTGTCGGTCGGGCTCGTCTCCTGCTCCCGCACGCGCATGAATTCAAGGGCGCGCAGCGTCACGAGTCACAGGTCGGCGAGGTTGGACGGCGAGAAGTACTCGCTGTCCCGCCACTCGCCGGCGTCGTCCAGGTAGCGGTTCTGAATTTGGGAGTTGTACGCGTCCCAAGCGCGTCCATCGGCCTGCCGCCGATGCCGCCACACCGCGATCGACACGCCGCCCGCCGCGAACTTCGCGACCGGCCGGCGCGCGCCAGCGTCCACATGCTCGTCAGACATAGCCATTACTCCTTACAAAGAAGCCCTGGCGGAACCCCCACCGTGGGGACCGCCAGGACCTACTCGGTCCGTGACGGCGCTATTGCGAAACTGTGTCCCCGGGACTGACGGTGTCCCGCGACGCGCTGCCGATGGCGCACCGCATCCTGCCCGGCTCGGCAGACGAACCAAACGCCGTCGGTGCAGCCGTTGCCGCAGCTTTTCAAGGGCCCGTTGCGTCACACTCGCCAGGAGCGGCAGCGGCACGATCCACTCCGGGCGGCACGGGAGACCCGCGCACAGGAACGGCACCACGAGCCAGAGAACCGCGTGCCGATACGCGGCCACGCCAAAGCGGTCGAACAGGCTCCACCCGGTCGGGAACCGCCAGAGCGACGCGTCGGGCGTGAATAGCACGCGCAGCGCCTCGCGCCAGTCGCAAAGCACCCACGCATACGTCATGACGAACACCAGCGCCATGATCTGGAGGGCGGCGGTCTCGGCGTCGTGAAAACCACTGAGCAGCGCCGTCGCGTACAGCGCGGCCAACAGGCAGCGGGCGATGCCCGGCACGAGCCCATCGCCGCCCACCGCCGGGACCAAGCGCCGCCCGAGTGCGCCCATCCAGGCGTTCTTCGGTGACCGCCCGCCGCCGGGTGCCGGATCGGTCACGGCAAGCGTACCTGCCGACAGCGGTGTGGCCGGCGAGCACGCGTCCGTACTCTCGCGTCCTGGACGATGGTCCGTGTTCATTTCCTTCTGCGTAATAGCGCCGACCCGAGGTCGTTTATTCCTCACCCAGGGGTAAAGCAGCCGATGATCCTGGCGCCCGATCACTGCACGATCTCGTCGTGATCCCTGAAGAACCCGCCACCGGCAAGCCCGGCTAGCGCACGCGGATCCGTGACCACGATCAGGGTGTCGATGTACACCCGAAGATTGATCGGCCGGCTGGGCCGCGCGAGCGCGCGAAGCTGTGCCGCCGCCGCTTCCAAACGGTCGGCCAAGTCGGCCGGGCTGATCGCTCCGGTAGCTTCAGGGCTTCCGAAGCCGTCCCACTGGCCCGCCTGCTGGTGCACTTGTACGCGTTGCCGCGGGTTGACTAACGTGTCGTCGAAGTTAAAGCCGTTCAGCATCGAAGGATCCTCCGCGGGGGCCGCTAGTTCCGTGACCGGTCCGGCCCGGAGTCGGCCTTGGGCGCCACCACGATCACCCGACCAATGTGGATCTCGCCGCTGATCGGCGCCCCGGTGCCGGCGGATGCGCTGCCCGGCGGGGGCACCAGGGCGTTGTCGCCGGGGACAATCGGCCGGAAGTCCGGCGGCGGTTGGTTCGCCGGCGTGCCGTCCACGATGTGCTTGACAAACGCTATCGCGAGCAAACCCAGCACGATCGCCACAAGCGCCGCGCCGATTGTGCTACCCTCGTTCGCGGCGCTATTCGTAGCTGCCGCTTCTGCCAGAAGTCGAATCATGCCGTTCTCCTTGAAGTTGAACTGATTCTCGAGAAAGCCGCTTTGAGCACCGGCCCTTTGGGACAGTGACCGGTCGCCACGACGGCTCCGTATCCGCCGGAGCCAGATTTGCGTCGATACCGCTGAGCAGGAACCCCCGTTCGCCGCAGGCCGGACAGTCCGGGTTCCGGGCACTGGCGGCAACCAACGTCCGGCCCGTCAGCCAGTCCACGTGCAGATAATCCTGGCGTGTGAACGGCCCGCTGCCGATCAGCGCCAACAACGCCGTCACGGCGTGCTGCGCGATCAGCGTGTTGAGCACGGCGACCGAGGGCGTGGGCCCCGCGTCGGCGCCGATGACGTAGCCCCGCCGCTCGTAGATCGCGCGGTCGTCCTCGCCGAGCAGGTCGAGCGCGGCCTGGCTCGGGTCGAACGCGCCGCAGCAGGCCAGGCAGGCCGTCGCGCCGGGTACAACGACACGTACCTGGCCACCGGCTTCCACCGTCCCATCACCCACCTGGATGTCCGCCCCCAAATCGATCAGCGGGATGCCGAATCGCACGGCGAGGTCGTTGAGGACCAGACGCACGCCGTCGATGTCGCCGCAGCCAAACAGCACATCCGCGGCTTGTAGCCGAGTGCGTGCGGTGGGATCTGTAACGGAGTACGGATACCGATGGAACGTCGCGGTGGGGTTCTTGCGCCGCACGAACTCCGCGGCAACCTCGACCTTCGACTTGCCCACGTCGTCCGGCGTGGCGTACGGGAGGCGCGGCAGGTTGGACAGCTCGACCACGTCTGGGTCCACGCTGGCGATCCACCCGGTCGCAGCCGCGCCGATCGAGACCAGCATCTGCAATACCTGGGCTCCGTGGCCGCCCAGCCCCACGATCCCGATCCGAAGATCGCCGAGCGCGGCCTGCGTCCAGCCGGGCACCAACTCCTGGCGTGCATAGCGCTCGTCGGACTCCGGCGTGCGGCCGCGCGAGCTGCCGGTCCGACGGATGTCGAGCCCCGGGCCGACGATCTGCAGCTCGCTGATCGGCTCGAACTCGCCCCGTTCGCGATCAAACACCATCGCGTCGTGCGCCGTCAGCGCGCGGTTGAACACCACGAGGCCCAGGGTTATCGGCAGCTCGAATCGCTGGGCGCTGTAGTGCGCGTTCCTGGCCGCGACGCCACGGTCCACGGGACTGAACGACGGCGCCCTGTCCATCACGTGCGTGTGAACGTCGATAATCGCCAGACCCTTCTGCTCGGCGACGCAGTAGACCAAGGCTTGGAGGCCCTTGCTGGGCTCGACACGGCCCGCGGACTGCACAATGAGGTCGCCCCGCTCAGGCAAGAAGAGGTCTTGCACGAGCAGCAACAGCCCGCCGGCCGTGTTCACCGGCACCGCGAGCAGGAACGCGAACTGCTCCCGACTAGGATCCGCTCGGAGGTGCTTACTCAGCGCCTCAAACAGGCTCCCCGCAAACCGCAACACGACGGGTCGCGACGGGCTTACAGCTACCTTCTTGTCGCAAGTCACCACAATTCTCCAATTCACGGCGCCGCCGGCAGCGAGAGAATCGCCCGGACCAGCTCCAGCAACCGGACAAGGTCATCGCCTCGTCGTGAGTCCCAATCGATCCGGTACATGCAGAGCCAGGACCACTTCCCCCAGCCAGGGCCCTGCCCCTCCATAATGTGGCGGGGCGTGCGCCCCTGGGATTTCAAGCCTGTGGGCAGGTAGATCCCGTGTGGGAGGGGGCCCGGCGCTCGCACGGGATAGTCTGGCGGAATGCTCATCAATACCTGGGTGGTCGCCACGTTGTAGCCGGCCGGCAGGACGAAGTCCTGCACGAGCACCCAGCGCCCGTCCTCCGACAACGACGGGCGGTAGGTGCGCGCCGCAACGCGAAGATGGTCCAGCAATACCGGCGATGCGTGCGGCACGTTCATCTCCCGCGCACGTGCGTTGGCGCATCCACGAAAAATGAGTGTGGCGCGACCTTGATCTTGTTGCCGCGGTTGACGACCAGGTTCGACCCGTCCGACCGCTGGAGGACCAGCGCGCGGTTGGGGGCGATGTTCGCCAGCCGGCAGAGCACGTCGACGTCGATGGAGCCGTCGCGCTCGACCGGGATTTTGAAGGCCCGACCGTTCACCTTTTGAATTGCGTAATGGTGCATGTCATTGCTCCCTGTTGTTGGAAACCAGGACCTTCACGACCGCGAGCAGGCCGAGCAGGCCCGCCGCGAGGACCGCCAGACTCGAAAACCGGTTGCGATCATGGACACGGAGGCCGCCGAGGACGGCATCCCACGAGCAGGTCGTGCCGAGGATGTGGAGGCCCGCAAGCACCAGCACGGCGAGCAGCGGCACCACGACGATTGCCGTCCTAAAGCGGTATCTCGGCTGCGGGCCGGCGGGCCGGTCGTTCTCTTGCTTGTCGCGCGCCATGAGCTACCTCAACTGTCATTCTCCACGGCCTTCGTCTGTGCCGAATGACGCAGCACAGACGGGTCAATTACTGGCCGACCCGAGCTGCGATGGCCCTGCCCCAGCCGTTCGCACCGCCGGCGGACCACCAACGGGCCAGGAACGCGCCGCGGCAGGGTCAGCGGCGGCGCAGGAGCCGGCCGATGGCCGCGGCCGTGATGAGGATCATGATCAACGCCGCCACGTGGTACGCGTCCAACCGACCGTCGGGTTGTGGTGGAAGCACCTGGCCCGGCGCGGCGGAGCGCTGGCCCACAACGCCCATGACCGCGAGGGTGACGAGCACGATCATGCCAATGGTGATAATCTTCTTCATGCGCACACCTCTTGCTGCATAGGCTCTGTTGCCGTTCCAGCGTGTTGCCGCTGGCCTTCCAACGGCACCTGCCCGCTGAGAAACGAGCCCACGCCGAGCCGGCCCTGGCTCGGTCAGCGCAGCGAACGGCCATGCCCTGCACTGCCATCACCTGACACGGCCAAGTACCCCAACGCATTGCTGCCGCTCTCTCACCAGCACTTGCACGTCGCGGCCGCCGCTGCACACGCGCAGCGCAGTCATAAGAAGTATTGCCCAGACTGGCGTGGCGAGAGCGACATGCCGCTGACGAGGTGCCAACAGCGAGGAATCTCGTGGGCTGTCCGGCCGGCGTACGACGGCCACGCCGCACAAGCCGGGTGCGGGTAATCGTGGCGACTCCACGCCAGGAACCAGCACAGGGCCGACAGAATGCACACCGTCTTTTATGAGCTTGGCCATAGTTCCTCGTAGATCTCCGTCACGGTCTGGAACGCGATCCGGTCCCGAACGGCATCGAGCTGCCGGTCCGCGTCGATGATCGCCGACAACTCCGCCTTCATGCTGAGCAAGGGGATGACGATCGTTACGCGTGTGATCATGTTGGACTGGAGCAAGCACGCTCGGAGGTGGTCAGCGATAATGTTGACCCCACTGGGGGTAGCGATGATCTCGAAGGCGTGCCAGCGGCCCTCCGCCTCTTCGTGCGCCACGTCGACGGGGTGGGTGGTCGCGCCGACAACGAACTCGCGCCGCGCACGGATGCCCTGCTTTCCAGCCAGCATCATGAGCCACGCCGCGTACGTGCGGTGCGGCCGTTTGCCGCGCCCGGGGATGGGCACGTACCTCTTGCCGACGCGCTGCGCACCCTCCTCCCGCGCTTCAGGGAGCAGCAGGTTGAACTTGCCAACCCGCTCCTCATCAAACTCGGCGTACGTGGCCTGCTCGAGTTCCTGGCGGATTGCGGCCTGCTTGCCGAAGGACAGCTTCTTGTCCAACTTCTTCAGCAGTTGGACAACGGGGACAGCCGGGTGGAGCACGATAAGCATGAGCAGTGTGTGCGCGTCGTTTGAAATCTCTTCGCCGGCGGTCTGCTTTTGCCGGCGGCGCGACTGCCAGAACTCCGCTTTGCGCCGCTTGATCAGTTCCTCCAGCTCGGGCAATTGCTTGAGCGACGCGGCGGCGACGAAGGGGTGGGTGTCGCAGCGGGTCGTCGCGCCCCGAAACGGCGGTACCAAATCCACGATGGCGAGCAGCGCGTGCGGGTATGCCGATTGCGACTGCCGCAGGATGCACTCCCCGATTCGCAGGGTGGACAGCATGCAAGGCCTCCTATGAGAACAAGAGCGTGCGTTGGGCCTCGGCGATCGATTCGGGATCGCTCAGGTTGAAGATGTAGTAGTCCTGGATGTTGTTGCGGATGAGCCGGCTGATTCCGCCGATGAACGAGGCTCCTAGGACAACTTGAATCCCTAGCTCGCGACCCTGTTTTAGTGTCTGCCCCAGCGGCCCGACACCATCGGCGAACTGGCTCTCGGCGGCCCAGGAAATATCAACGTCCGATTCGTCCAGGAAATAGATAATCTCCGTCGAATCCACCCGATGACCGGCCTGGAGCCGACCGTAAAGAACCTGCGCCAGCAGCAGATCAACCAGGAAAAGCCGGGCGAATGGAGGGGACAGATTCGTGATATCGATCACCGCGTGCCGGCCGGCGGCGATCACGTCGCGCTCTAGGTCGAGGCCAGAGAAGGTGTCAAACACGTCGGAGGACTGGGTGATCTCGCGCAATGCCCGCCGAAGACTCTGGGCATACACGCCCTTATCCGCCACGGCCTCCTCGGGCAGCTCACTGGTCAGTTCGGCAAGCAGCCGGAGGGACGGCCATCGGAGCGGTGTGCCGGGTGTGGGGTTGAGGACGGGTAGCGACCAACGCAGCAGGTCGTTGAATGACGTCGCCGCGGCGATGAGTCCGGCCCGGGCTGCGAAGCTTGTGCTGATCTGGTTGATCCAGTTGCTTGGGGGAAAGCCGGGCGGCGCGTTCAACCCAATCCGCAACCCGTTTTGCCAGTCGAATCGGCACCACTCGGGCCCGAGTTCCACGAGGTCGGCATACTCAGACGCCTTGCGGTCAACGACGATCATGCTCAGTCGGAGACGCCGCTCGCGGCACACCCGGTACGTCTCCTGGATGAGCCGGCGGATGAGCGTTGTCTTGCCTCCGCCGGTCGATCCGATAATGAGCTTATGGCGTGGCCGACCCGGCAAACGTACGCCAAAGCGCAGGCCGTCCGTGTCCGCGAGCGTCCCCAGCTCGATGTCGGGTCGGCCGGCGGCGTAGAGCACGTCCTCGCCGGGTGGCGCCCGTAGCCGATTGGGACGCCGTTCTTGTTCCTGGATTAGTGCTTGAAGCTGTTGGAGATGGCCCAGACACTGCAGTTCCGACAGCGCGCCGTTCTCCGCCGCGTAGAGGACGTTGGCGACAGCGGCGCTGCGCTCGTGCAACCCGTGCGTGCGGATCCCCTGAACGAGCTTGTTTCGATGCGGGTAATCCATACGAACACCTCCTGCCACTGCGCCGGGAAGAACCCCCGCAGAAATCACCAAGATCGCGAGTGCCGCGCAGACCCGCCGCGGCGTCGTTGGCCGTCCCGGCCGCGCTGGCGGACCCTGTGTGCACACCCCGCCGACGAGTGCAATTCCCTTGGCCGCACGCATCACGATTCCTCCGATTTCGCGAAGAACACGTAGTACAGAAACAGCCACCACCAAGCGCGGCGGGCACACGCGCGGCACCGGAACTCGCCGTCCCGGCAACGCTTGCGGTGCCGAGGGCAGCAAATTTCGCCACAGTCGTAGCAGCGCGGCGTCGCGTTCGAGGCGGCTAGCAGGCCGTGTGTTGGTGGTTCTTCGTGGAACCAGTCGTGCACACCCCGCCGGCACGTGGCGCAGACGGCGAGCAGGACGGGGTCCTTCTCCCGCGCCGCCATAGCCGGATTCCAGGTCGTGCCGTCGACGAGCACAATCAGCGTGCGGTTACTCTGCACCGACACCGTGCCGTCCGGCTGCAGGACGCTGTACTCGGTCGAGTCGATCGTGATCAGCGGCTGACCGTCGAGGTCCTGGAGGATCGTCCGGAACGACGTGACGACCGGCTTGTTCTGCAGGTTGCCAGGCATGATTCAGTGCTCCGTTGCCGCGAGAGCGGCGCTTGCCGCGGACGGTCGATCGGAACGGACGCGGCAGTTGGGTGGGCCACGCTGGCTGCAAGTACACATCAGAAGGTCGCCGCCCATCGCCGGGCCGCGCGCCAGATGGCCACCACTCCGCGTGGGCGCCCGCACTACCGGTGCTCCGTCTACCCCGACATTCACAACCACGGTCACGCTCACGGCGCACTCAGGCCTCGTCCGAGACCGCGAACCGGTTGATCTGCCACTCACCCTGCCAGTTTCGGGCGAATTTGGCCCGCACGGTTTTGCCACCCACGGTCTCCATGTGATCGTGCTGCTGGTGATAAAGATCGTGCCGCCGGCGATGAGGTTCGCGGCGGCGGCGATGAAGAATTCGGCGTCGAAGCGCGCGCCGGACCACCGTCACGTGAACACCGCCAGCTCGATCGTTGCCGCTAAACTCGGGGTGTGGGCGCGCGCCGGCCGGTTGTGTCCACACGCCGTTAGATCCGTCCATGCGGTCGGCCACGATGCCGTCGACATCTCGAATATCTCGCTCCGTGGCGGTTTTGCGCGGGCGCATATTCGGCGGCGACATTCGCAGTTCCTCAGTCGACCCGGTCTGCCAGCACGCGGCCGCAGGCCGTTTTCGAGGTCTTCCACTGGATTGTCGCGATGGACATGAAGCGCTGCAGCCCAAGCGGCCGACTGGGGACCGACGGGTGATTTGCGCCATGGCGCGCTGCCCATTCCGGCCGGGTGGCGAAGATGTTCGTTTCGCCCGGCGTCTCTCGGTGCGCAAGCACGGGCCCCAAGCGCGAGCCGCTCGCTTTGCTGAGCGTGCCCGCACCCAGGGCCCGTGTCGGAACAACTTGCCGTGTCAGGATTCAGGGGTAACGGCCGATCCTCGTCGCTACGCCAGTCGCTCGATGATCCTCCACGACCTCGTCGCGCGCCACTTAATCCGCCACGGCTGGTACGCGAGCTCGAAGAACCACGGCTGCTCGCGATTCTCGCCGAAGGCGGTAAGCAACCGGGTCACACAGACGGCCCGGGCATCCGGCGCATCGAAGGACGCCAGAGCCGGCAGCTTGAGCAGGTCCTCCACGGTCAAAAACTGCCCGGGCCGCCACATCAACTGCTCGAGCAGGACTCTGCCGACATCCGGCCCGACGCCCGGGATGCGCCCAGGATAGGGCAAGGGCGGCCCGAATTGCGGCCTGATCACAATCCGCCCTGTCGCCTCGTTGACATGAGCATCAACATCATCGGCATCATCCAGGCAGAGAATCTCTGCCAGCGTTGCGGGCGTCTTCGTGATGCCGCCGTCCCGGTAGGTCGTGACCAAGAAGCGGCCCGGGCTCATCGGCGGCGTCATTGCGGACCCGCTGGTCGCGGGCGGGCTCCCGCCGCCCGGGGCCGCAGGGCTCGCTGCTGGCCGCGACCCGGCGGCGTTGGATTGTCCGCCGCTCGCCGTGGGGTGGACTTCGAGGGAGGGGGCGTCGGCTTGCCCTGCCGTTGGCGGCGCCGTGTCTGCGCGTTCCTGCGGCGCATGCCAATCACCAGTAGCCAGGTTTCCTCGGGGCTCCTCGAGCGGCGCGGCCTGAATCCTCTCTTCCACGCCTCCGCCGTTGGGCGCCGGGAACTGTGCCGGTTCGCTCGCAGGACCTGGCATCGACTCGTTGCCGCCCGGTCTCGGGGTTAAGAACGCGACCGCGTCTTCCGGGCTGCCTTCGGTCAATCGCCGCCGCTGGACCGCCGGCGCGGTGCGTTCGCCCGAGCTCGCCTTTGTCGCACCGGGACAGCCGGCCTTCCGGCTGTGTTTTCGATCCCGGCCTCTTGCGCCGGATTTCCTGTGGGATTCTTGCGTTCGTTCTTTCATGGACGACTCCTCATTCAGAAGAAGGTCGTCCGGGCCCGGACGGCGGCTCGAGGGGCACCGTGCCGCCTCGTGAAAGCCGCGTTCTCTATTGCTGAAATGCGCGCGGCGCAGAAATTTTCCCAAAATGTTGTCAGGGCGTGCCCGGGAGCAGGCATGTTGATGCGGCTGCGCTGCATCTCAGGCCGACGGCCGTGTCGAGGGGACCTCCGCTTGTTGCTGTACGCAATGCGCGGCCGAGCTAGAATGTCCGGGTCTCAGGTGGCGGGGCCCGGCAGCGCGGGCATGCGCTGTGGAGGCCGCAGCTTGGCAGGCAACCCAGAGTGGCCGTCAGCCTTCCAGGCGTGGTTTGCTGAGATTGAGCCACGTCTTCGCGGGATCCTGCGCTTTTGCGGGGCCGATGCGGACCTCGTGGATTACGCGGTGCAGGAAACGATGACGCGCGTCTACCAGCGCAAGACACAGCTGGAATTCCGCGCCAAGGATGCGTTCCGCGCGTACTGCACCGTAGTAGCCAGGAACGTCCTCTATGCGCGACGGCGTAAAGCAGCGAGCAAGAGAGAGACGTCGCTACCAGACGGGCTCCCCGCGCGCGACGGCCCCACCCCCGAGTGGCAGCTCATGTTCCGCACGTGCTGGGAAGAGCTACCAGCGGTGCAGCAACAAGTGCTCACGCTCTGGATGGACGATGCCACCATCGCGGCGACTGCGGAAGCCCTTGGGTTAAAGGCGAAAACGGCATCACGGCTGCGAGAGGTTGCCTTCGCAGGGTTTCGCCGTATCCTCCTGGAGCACGGATTCGATCCGACTGACTGGGATTTCCACATTGGACGGTTCTTCCGTGTGGCGCGGCGCCGTCAAGCCGAAGCCACGCGTCAGAGCGCCCAGCAGGCCAAAACGGAGGCAGGCCAATGATCATCGGCGAGCCGATGTGCTCGATCATTGTCGATTACCGTGCCGGCCGAGCCCCCCGCGTGCATCCGACGGAGCGAGCCTCTCTTGAGACGTGGATCGAGCGACTCGTGCTAGACGGCGAACTGCTGGACGATTACACGCGAGCGTTGCAGCGTGAGTTTGGGCAGGCATTCCCCTTTGCCTGCCCGCTGACCGATCGTGCCTTCGAAGCGGCCCTGGATAAAGGCCTACAGGCTCTTGAGCCCGGCGACTTGGCTGAACTGGCGTTGAACCCGGTCGCCCTCTCTGGGCTGCGCGACGCGGTGCTCGAGCACGCCCCCGAAGCCTGGCACGGCGCGTTCCTTCGGGAGGAGCAGCGCATCGTCGCAACACTTCCAGACGGTGATGAAGGTCGCCCGCCCATCGTAGAATCTCCGGCTCCCGCGTTGGCCGGACAGCTCGGTGATAGAGCTGGAGCACGGCAGTCAGCGGCGCCCATCGCGCAGTGGGCCTTCAGAATCCGCCCGGGCGAATGCACCTGGAGGTCCGGCGATGCCTGCAAGATCGCCGACCGCACCGGCTTGATCGAAGTCGAATGGTACCGCGAGGGGTACCTGCTGATCGGCTGCAGCGGCTTCCTACGCGCCGGTCAGCATTACACGTTGTCTGCCCGCTGGCGGGCAGCCGATGGCACCTTGCGCGGCGAAAGCAACCTGCCGGATCAGCTCGCGCCGTTGCGGCTGGTCCCTGTGTCCGGCGACGGACCCTCGTCGGGCGAGTCGCTAGAGGTGCGGCACACTTGGCGTCCACCGGGCGGCGGCGGATGGGATATTGAACTACGCGTCTCGTTTTAGCCCGGCAACAACAGAATGCAATCGCCGCCGACAAGCCTGCGCGCCAAGATCTTCGCATTGCTCAAGCCGGAGACCGGACTGCGCTGCCTCCCGGCGTTCTTGAAGAGCCAACTCTTCACCACCATCCAGGATTGGTGCGACGACGACCTCGCTGAGTACTGGCGCGATCGCCTGTGGCTGCTGGAACACTGCATCGAACCCCTGGTGGACGAGCAAGGCGGACAAAGTGATGCGTACTTTGCGTCGCTGTGTCGCAATGTACATGATGCGGTTGATCAACCCGAAGTAATCGGGCGAATCGGCGGGAGGCTCGAGTTTCGTCCGCCCCAAACCGTGGAGGACGCCTGGCGCGACATCTATCTCGCTGCCGAACTCCTTAGTGTACCTCGCCAGCTCGCGCGCCATCCCGATTTTCTTGAGCGGGGGTTGATCCGCTGTGTTGCCCTGGGTCTGCTCGTGCTGCGTCGTTTGACGCTGGCCGTGGCGGCGCTGGAACATGCGCTCGGGCTCACCGCGGCCATGTGCGAGGAGCGTGAGAGGCTGACGCGCGCGCTCCAGCCCCGGTGGTCGTCACCACCTGATGAGCTGCTGTGGGCAACGGACATGCTCGCGGGTCTGGCAGAAGCGTGGAGGTTGTGCGATCCGCCGGATTATGATCATGCCGTCGTTCTACTAGAGACCTGGCTGCGAATCCCGGAGAACGCGTATGCTGAAGCCGAGTTCTTGCGCGACGCACTCGCAACAGGTCCGTTGCACCGGCTCCCGGATCCTACAGTCGCCGGACGACTTGTAGGGATCCTGGCGGCGGCCCTCCATCGCTCCAGCAATCGCGGGCCACTCACGGCCGTCCAGCTTCTTGAGGCTTGGTTGGATGTACCACCGGGCTGCTACTCATCCTACCAGCCATTGCGCACGGCACTGCACCGGCCGCCGTTTCCGGGCAACCCGAAGGCGGCAGTAGCGTTGCTTCGGATCTGGGGCCAGGCGCTGGCGAGCGTTCCTGGTTTAGGCAGAGTAGCTGAGGCTGGACTGTACGCGGCCTGGCTGCAAATCCCCACCACTGCGTTCGATGATCGCGAACAGCTGGCAAAAGCCGTCGCGCAAACTGCGTGGCAGTACCAGGGTCAAGGCAGCGAGTGGATTACGATCCTGGGGTCGCTGGCCGACTTGCTGGCGATGCAGTCCACACGGGGGGCCACGCAAGCGGTCGCGCTTCTGGAAACTTGGTTGGACCTGCCAGCGGACACGTATGTGAACCCATCCGCGCTGTTGGCTGCACTTGAGCGGAGCACGCTCGAACGGTGCACGGACATCTATTTGGTCAATGGAGTGATTAACACGCTCGCTCACGCGCTGGGGCACGTCGAAGAACGCGGCTCGTACGACGCAGCGACCCTACTACGGACGTGGCTATGCCTTACGGATCGTTCCTTCGACAGCCGGGAAACATTGTCCGCCGCGTTAGCTCGTGGGCCGTTCGCGGAGATCAAGGGCGACGCGCGCGTACGTGTACTGGCGAATCTCGCAGTCCAGGAGATGATGTTGGACCCTCGCGGCGACGCGCGCGCTGGTTTGTTGCTGGAGGAAGCACTCCACTTGCCCGAACCGTTCCCGATTGGTCGGGAGGCCGTGACAGCACTACTGCAGCAGTTGCGGGACACGCATCATGTTGACGATATCTCGCTGGTGCGGGTGTTGACGGAATACGGAAAACTGGCGCAGCACGCGGGCAGGGCCGTCGAGCGCCGCGCGCTTGCCCTTCTCCAGGCTTTGATCGCAATTCCGGACGAAGCGCTGGCCGACCCGACCCGGCTACGTGCCGCGCTGCAGCGGTCGCCGCTGAGGAGTCTCGGCGACGTCGAGCACCAGGTAACCGCGCTCAAGGAGTTCGCCCTACTGCTGTGCGCATCAGGTACCCATGGCGCCGATCAAGCTGTGGCGCTCCTCGAGGCGTGGCTCGAGCTTCCCGTGCACATGTACGATGACCGTACCGCGTTGGCGGACCACTTGGATCGATGTCCGCTAAATCAACTGACGTCGAATGTCACGCAGGCCAATCTCATCGACGCCCTCGCCCGCGCGATCCAGCACGCTTCCAACAAGCCGCCTAATCACGCCGCAGCGCTGCGGGAAGCGTGGCTGCGTGAGCCGATGCACTCTTTTGCGCAGGCGGCACGGCTGAAGAACACCCCCGCAGCGACAAAGGTCTGGTTCGTTACATCTTGGCTTGAGTCGATTTCGGCTGACGACGACCGAATTATGTCTGTCTGTCAGGCCGTGGTCCGTTACGTCCGTCGACTGCACGACGACTCGATCGGACTGCGCCGGCGAGCGGCGTTGGCTCACCAACTGCGCCAGGCTTGGGCCCGGATCCGAGCGATCATGCTGCGACGCGCGGACGCGGCACGCGATTCTGGAGACGCGGCGCAAGCGGCTGTGCTCGAGCGTCGCGCCCTGCTGTGGGCGGAGCATTTCGAGAACCGCATCGTCTTGGAACGAATGCTGCTCGGATTCGAGGCGAGCGAGGTGCCCGTGGCCGCTCCGAACGTGGAACCAGAAGAATGGCCATTCTGGGGCACCCTGCGGCCCGCAGATTCGGCGTTTCATGACGGGTACTTGCCACGGACGACCAGCGAGCAGCGCGGGGTGTTGACCAGCCGAAGCGATGAACACAAACGCGCTACACAGCCCGAAGGCGCGCAGCGTACGCGAATCCGCCGCCCGCCCGCGGCCGAGCGCGTACTCGAAACGCGACTGGCCAAGCCGATTGCTCTCTCACAGATGACCCCCGCGCGAACGGTCTGGTTGCGCGTGTTGTTCGATGGGAACGAGCGATTGCGGTGGTGGGCCTACCGCAAGGTTCATCGTCGCGCTGACCTGCTTCATTCCGGCCAGAGCGCTGCCGGCGCGTTCACGCGACTGAACCTGACCAGCCTGTCCTTTGAGATCGATGTCGAGCGGGTCTGGGCCCAGTTCTTGAAGCGCGGACCATTTCCCGGCTTGGGCTTGGGCACGCGCCAAACGTTGCGAGCTGCGCGAGACATGCTCGCAGAGATGCAGCGCACTTCTGACCCAGACCCCGATTTCAAACGCGCGCTCATCACAGCGCTGCCGGAACTCTCGGGGCTCCAACCCATGCTGGCGTTGCTGTTGTCTGACTATTTCCTGGCGCACACTATCCAGGTGGACCACGAGTGGCTGGCGCGGCAGTTGCGAGCCACGTTGGAGCAGTTGGAGATCGACTGGGTAGAGCCAGAGGAAAGTTACGATCGCGAGAGCCGGCGCCGATCTGAACTGGATGGCGTCAGCGATCTGTGGCACGACGCTCTGGCACGCGAGCTGGATCTGAGCGAGCTGTGGGACAGAACAGCAGACCGCATGGACTGGTCTGAGGTGCACCTGGTCTGCCAGGTGGAAGGGCCCCTGTTGGATGCTCCCCTCGCGTGGCTTCCCTTCGGCGGGGTGCCCCTCTTTCGCCGTGTCGCATCAACAAGCACGGTGCTCTCGTTCGTGCTCCGTCAGACGGCAGCGCTGTTGGCGCAGCAGGCTGCTCAGGTCTCGCGACAGCTCCTCTCCACCCTGTGGCTATCCGACAACGACTGGGCGCAAATGACTGGCCTGGCCCGCTTGCACGCCGGCCTGCAACGCGTCGGACGCCGATTCGGGTGGCGGGTCGGGGGACTGAGTCAGCACCCCGCCGCCTCCATCGAAAACCTCGCCGCGCTATTCCAGCAGCGCGGACGGGACTATGGCGTTGCCGTTGTTGGTGGGCATGGTTGCCGCGCGTCTGGTGGTGTCATGATGGCTGACGGCGCATGGCGTGGCCAGGGCGCTGCCCTGAGCGGTCTGGACCTGCTCGTCCTCGCGGCGTGTGCGATGGGGCGCCTGGACCAGGGGTACGGTCGGGACGTGGAGGGCCTCTACGTCCAACTGCTGGCGCGCGGTTGTCGGACGTTTGTGGCGGCGCGGTGGCCGATCGCCGACACGGAGGCAGCGACGTTTCTGACTGAGTTATTCCGTCACTACTGCGAGAACCTCGAATGCACCCGGAGACGTCATTTCGCGCGGGCCCGCGCCCTCAACCAAACGCGCAATGCGCTAGTGGATCACCCGGATCCGACAGTGCGAGTGACCCGCCACCTGGCATCCTCGTTCGAACTCTATGGTCGTGGATAACGGCGTTCCGACTCATAAGGCTCGCGCAACACTGCCGCCAACCGCCAGAACCGTCACCGCCGGCGCACGCGAGCACGATGAATGGCCACCCCGGACAGACGCATCACTCACCACCTTCGGTACGAGGAACACGGCTCACCGGGCCTCTTCCTCAATCCTGAGAAGAGGCCCGTCGTGTCAGACGGCAAGCCAGTGTTAAACCACGGCAGGCCGTGCCGCCGCGTACGACGCTGTTAGCACGCGGAAACGCTACAGTGCGAAGCCGATGCGTGTCGCGCGCCGCTCGGCCAAGCGACCCTCGATTTTCATCGCGACCGCCTCGTGGAAGTCTGCCATCGTGACCGGGCCGCCAGCGAGCGCTTTGCCGCCAGCAGCCCCGATCAGGACGCTCCGGGGCCTGCTCCCCTGGTGCCCGTTGGGGCGCCACATCTCTTGGCGGCTGGGCCCCAGATCGAGCAGGGCGCCTTGCGTGCCTGGCAGAAGCCGGATACGTTCGAGTTCGATCGGGCTAGTGTGTGGTTCCGAGCAACAGCAGGAGGCATGCGATGGACTTCAAAGTCACCAAGGTCGACGTGTGGGCCGGAGAGATCGAGGACCGGCCGGGCGCGCTCGCGGAGAAACTCGAAGCGCTCACGAATGCGGGAGCAAATTTCGAGTTCGTCATCGCGCGCCGGGACCAGCCTGGCAAGAGCGTCGTATTCCTCGCGCCCCTCAAAGGCGCAGCCCAGATCCGTGCAGCCAAGCAAGCCGGCCTGGCGAAGACGACCAGCCTGCACTCGCTCCGACTGGAAGGCCCAAATCAGCGCGGTCTAGGCGCACTCATCACACGCGCCTTGGCCGACGCCGGCATCAACCTGCGGGGCCTGTCAGCCGCGGCGCTGAAGCGAAGCCACGTCACGTACTTCGCCTTCGACCAAGCCGAGGACGCGCGGCGCGCCGGACCGATCCTCAAGAAGGCCGTGAAGACCGCGTGAGCGGCACGGCATTCGTGGCCTGCGTCTGCACGGAACAGCCTTGAGTGGCTGTCGCCCGTGGCCACGCGCCGAACCATGCACAATGCCGTGCGCCCTGGGGCAGCAGCAAGCGAACGCGGCGACCTCAACTGCGGCGGCGTGACGACCCTGATTGCCTCGCTGCGGTTCGCACCTGGCAGATGCGCGCTGCACAGGACCCGACCGCGGGACAGTTCCGCCGCGTTGGTCGCACGGCGGCGATGATGTCTGCTTTTGGAGGACGGCCAATGTTCCACCGAAGCTGTAACCTGGTTCTCGTCTGGTGCCTGGCTGGTCTCGCTGCCGCGCAGCAACCAGACAAGTCCGCCTCGAAGCCGGCGCCTGTGCCGACGACCACAACGCCGGCATTGGCTCCGGCCACCTCGAAGCCCGCGACCACGAGCCAACCGGCGGCTCCGCCGCGCGTGGCGTTCGACATCGTGCAGGGCGACCAAGCCTGGGGCACGATTGTCATCGAACTTGAGGAACAACAAGCGCCTATCACGGTGAAGAACTTCCTGCGCTACGTCGACGAAGGCTACTACGACGGCACGCTCATCCACCGCGTCGTGGTCGGCGAGCACGCGCGCATCCAGGTCTTCCAGGGCGGCGGCTATACCGAACTCAACGGCACGAGCAAGCCCGGCCAGCACGAGCCCATCACACTCGAATCCAACAACGGCCTCAAAAACGTCCGCGGCACCATCGCCATGGCCCGCGACGTGGCGCCCGACACCGCGACGTCAGAGTACTTCGTGAACATCGAGGCCAATCCCAGGCTCGACTTCGCCGGCCCGGATCACCCTGGCTACGCCGTCTTCGGCCGGATCGTCGAAGGGATGAACGTGATCGACAAGATCACGGCCGTCGAAACGCGGACCAACCCCGACCCCGAGCTGCACGGCGAAAAGTCGCAACCCATCAGCCCCCCCGTGCTCAAGAAAGCACGGCGCTGTTCCCAGCAAAAACCCTGAACACGGCCGCGGACAGTGCGACCACTCGAGCGATAACGCCACAAGCTCGGCAAACCGGGGTCCGCTCGTGCCAGTTCTGAGCAACCCGGCAGCTCGGAGGCCGCGTGCGGGCCGGCCAATGACCAACGGCGACAGCAACAGCGATGGGCGGGACGACTTCGGCCATGTCGGTCCGTTTGCTTCCGCCCTCGGGCCGGACGCTCTGAGTCGGAGCCAAGACCACCCCGATTACCACTGGCTGAACGGCGACCACGACGGCGCCATCAACTTCGACGACATCAACCCGTTCGTGGCGCTGCTGACCGGCCCGTAGCGTGGCAGTAAAGTCCATTGACCTCCCTACTCCAAACGCGTTATTCTCAGAGTGAATCGAGTCCCTTCGCCCTCGTCCGCGACCTCGCGGGCCGAGATGTGCGGCCGGGTGCGGGCGCCGGTTGTCCACCGGCGGTACGGAGGCTTGGAAGGAAGGAGTTACCCATGACCCAGGTCAATGGTCGCAAGTGGTGGCGCGCGCCCGGTGGCGGGTGGTTCTTGATGTTCGCCGCAGCATTGCCGGCTGCGCTGGCCAACGGCGGAACCGAGCAGATGGCGTCTGGACAAACGCAATTCATTCACTCGCGGGACGGAACCGGGCTGATCGCCGTGATCCCGACGGCGCTGCCGGGTACGGACGAGCGGTTCGGCGCACAGAGCATTCTCGCGACCTCGGCCACACAGGCGCGGGACATCGTCTGGGAGCGCATGAGCTGCCCGGCCGGCGTGTACGTGAAGGCGATCTCCATGGCCACGGCGCAGGTCGGGTTCGCCGCCGCCGAGCTGGGCATCGTTCTCCGCACGACCGACGGCGGGAACACGTGGCAGACGGTCCTCAACCAGGGCTTCCCGTACTACTACTACGGCGTCCAGGCCTTCAGCGCAAACACCGTCCTCATTACCGGCTTCAACAATCAGACGGGAGCGGGCATCCTGCGCTGGAGTGACAACGGCGGTGCGACCTGGGGTCCAATCGTCACCCTCACCGCCCCCACCTACTTCGACGGGTTGTACTTCGTGCGGTTCGTGGATGCCAATCGGGGCGTGATTCAGGGCTGGGGCGGCGGCACGTTCTACACGACTACCGGCGGACGGACCGCCGGCGACTGGATCTTCACTCAGCCCACCGACAACTGGTGGGCCGGGACGTTCACGTTCCTGAGCGACGGTCGCGTCTGGATGACCGGGTACGACAACTTCCGCTCGCTCGATGGCGGGGCCACCTGGGCACCGATCGCCGATGCGGACCCCCTGTTCGACGGCCCGAACGCCGTGCTCGCCAACGGCAAGGGCTTCATCGGCGGCGGCACGATCTCGCCCACGGTCTCGGGCTGGCTCTACGCGACGACCAATGGCGGCGACGCGTGGACGCCGACGCCGGTCCTGACGACGCCCTATCCGATCCGCACGATTCTGCGGCTCAGCGACGAGCGCGCCTGGGCGGCGGGCGGCAATTACTACAGCGGCGTCGGGGGCATCTGGGGAACTGAAAACGGCGGCGCCACGTGGGTGCTCGAACAAGACACCGGCGCGGAAATTCTGGACATGCTGTCTGTGCAAGTCAGTCCGACGCAACTGGACGTATATGCCGCCGGCATGGTCAGCCAGATCTGGCGTGCCCATGTGTCCCTGCCGTCCCTGGTGGGCGACATGGACTGTGATGGCACGGTCGGTTTTGGCGACATCAACCCGTTCGTGCTGGCGCTGACGAATCCCAGTGGGTACGCGACCGCGTACCCGAACTGCGACATCATGAACGGAGACATTAACGCCGACGGCAGCGTCAACTTCGGCGACATCAACCCGTTCGTTGCGTTGATGGGTACCGGACAAGGCCCGTGCCCGTAGCGGGCAGACGTCGCATTGGATCGCGAATCGGCCTGGCGCCAGCAGTCGCTGGGTTGTCATGCGAGATAACGTCGGCTGGGAACGTAAGCCTGTGCGAGCGTACGGCCATTCGCGATGCCCGCCGATCAACTCTTCGGCTTCGCGGACAAGGTCCTCGGCATCGGGGGGCTTGTCAGCCGGGGTATGCCGACCTCGTTTTGTTCACGAAGGCATGGTGCGCGGGCGGTCGCGGCTGCTGTTACGGATGATCGCCACTCAGCGCGGCGTGACGCGTCGACGCCACCTCGAAGTACTTCTCTGCCTCGGAGTTCAGGGGGCCGCGCTCACGGAGCTGCCTGAACATCAAGAGTGCCTGCTCATACTGCGCCAGCGCTTCGTTGCGCTCGCCGACCGCTTCCAGGGCGGCGGCGTAGTCGGCCGCCAGGCTGGCTTGCTCGCCCTTGATAAACAGGTTTCCGGCGTCTGATTGGAGCACCTCCCCATAAACGCGCACAGCTTCGCGGTAATGCTCCAGGGACGCCGAGGGCTCCGTCATGCGGCAGGCCTTCGCCAGGCCCTCATACGACTTTGCCACGTAGTACGCCTGGTCCAAACTGCGGCGACCTGCGCCGGCGGCAGCTAAGGAGTGTTGCAGGGCGCTCGCGCAGAGTTCCTTGGCCGGCGCTGGCTCATTCACGTCCCGGTGGAGGGCGCCGCGCGCAAGCTCGACCCGCACGAGGGCCAGCAAGGCGCGGGTATCAGCCGGGTCAGCCTGCTGGTGATCGCGGGCCCGCGCCAGCGCTTCCTCCAGTTCGACCGTCGCCTCGTCAAAACGCGCCAACTGGCGCAGCATTTCGCCGACGTCTTTCTGGGCGATGATCAGGTCGAACTTGGATTGGCCCGATGCCTCGACACCGAGCAACCGGCGACGGATCGCGCGGGCCGCCAGTCGCTCCTCCAACGCAGCCGGCAGATTGCCCGCATCCTCGTACAGCTTCCCGAGCCTGTTGTGACTGATGGACACCGAGCGCAGGAGCTTGGGGTCCTGTGGTGACGCGGCCAGCAGCGTTTCTCGTATGCTCTGCGCTTCACGACAGCAGGCTAGCGCCTCGTCGATCCTGCGCAGGACCAGTAGTTGGTCGGCGCAATCATCCAGTGCGCTGCCCAGCGCGCGGACAAGAGGCGTGTCTTCCGAGCCGGGGCGACAACACCCACGGATGGTGTTTACCGCTTCCTGGTAGTAGCGCAGCGACTCCGCCGCTTGGCTGAGTCTGGCCGAGATATCACCCATACGCACAAAGCTCTTCGCGAGGCTCACCTTGAGATCGCGATCGTCCGGGCTGCGATCCACCAGCTCCCGCAAGAGCGCGTGTGCTCGCGCGTAGCTTTCCAGAGCCTCACCGGCGGCCCCTTCGTTGCCGCTCCGCAGGCCGCCGAGCACATCGCCGGCCAGCAGGCAAACCTCCGCCAGCTTGTGCTGTACCGCGCGATCGTCCCCGCCCTCCTGCTGCAAGCGCTCGGCGGCCTGGAGGGCCGTGGTCGCCAGCACCTTCCGGGCGGCGGTCGCTCCTTCGACTTTGCGCAGTTCCCCCTGCAGTTCGGCGACGAAGGCGTCCACGAGCCGCCCAAACTGCTCTGCGCGGCGCTCCGCCGCCGCCGCATTGTCATCCGCCCTCCTTCGCTGCTGATCGGCCACGCGCCATTGCCAAGTCGTTCCCGACACGCCCAGAATCAGCGCCAGGAAAATCGCCACCGCCGCGCCGACGCCGATCCGGTTTCGGCGGACAAACTTGCGGAGCCGGTAGAGCTTGGAGTCGGGGCGGGCCAGAACCGGTAGCCCATCGAGATGCCGCTGGAGGTCCTCTGCCATCTGCTCCGCCGACGCATACCGGCGTCGGGGCAGTTTTTGCATGGCCTTGAGCACGATATTGTCCAGGTCCCCGCTCAGCCGCCGACGCAGCTTCTGGGGCGCTCCGCCGCGCGTCTTGGCCACGCTTTGCGGCGTGACGTGCAGGGTCGTTCCGTTGCGGCGGGTCACGTCTTCGACGCGGTTGACGGCGTTGCTGGGCGGCTCGGGATCGGTCTCGCAGATGACGCGCACGACCTCCTGCTGCATGCGCGTAGCGAGTCGATAGGGCCGGTGGCCGCTCAGCAATTCGTAGAGCAGCACCCCCAGCGAGTACACGTCGCTCGTGATGCTGATCGGCTGACCTTGCACCTGTTCGGGGCTGGCGTACTCGGGCGTCATCAGGCGCAGCTCCGGCCCGGTCAACGCAGTGACCTGGAACAGATCGGGGTTCAGCAGCTTGGCGATCCCGAAGTCGAGCAGCTTCGGCTCACCCTGGGCGGTCACCAGGATGTTGCCCGGCTTCAGGTCGCGATGCACGACCAAGTTCTGGTGGGCCGTGTGTACGGCACTGCACACCTTGCGGAACAGGGTCAGCCGGTCATCCACCGGCAGATTCTCCGCGTCGCAGTACTCATCGATCGGACGGCCCTCGATGTACTCCATCACGAAATACGGGCGTCCGTCCGCCGTCTGTCCGGCGTCGAGCAGCCGCGCGATGTTGGGATGGTTCAGCGCCCCGAGCACCTGCCTCTCCAACGCGAACCGGCGCAGGATGTCGGCCGTGTCCATCCCACGGCGCAGGAGCTTCAGCGCCACACGCCGCTTGAACTGCTGGTCTTCCTGCACGGCCAGAATCACGCTGCCCATGCCCCCGCGGCCCAAGGCCCGAATGCAGCGAAAGGGGCCAATTCGGGCCGGAACGTCCGGCGGGGCGGCGGCGCCCCCAACCGACGTCGAGGTCGCCAACGGGTCGTCCGGCGCCGCGGGCTCGAAGCTTGGGGTACCCATGAAGTCCTCGATTTCCGCCTCGCTGCACGCCAACAGCGCTTCCACTTCCGCCCACAGCGCCGTGTCGGCCCCGCACCGCTCACGCAGGAATTCGGCTCGGCGCTCAAGCGGCAGCTCAAACGCCTCGTGAAAAAGAGCCTCTGCTTTCTTCCGCCGCTCAGCGTCCATCGCGTCCCTCCAGGCTGACGACGCGGTCGTCACCCTTCAGTACGCAATACAGCCACCGCTTGGTGTACCGCCATTCGCGTTTTACCGTGTCGCGCGAAACGCCGAGCGTCGCCGCCGTTTCCTCCTCGGTCAGCCCGGCGAAGAAGCGCAGGTTGACGATCTGGCCTTTCCGGGGGTCCACGGCCTCCAGGCGGGCCACGGCTTCGTGGATGGCGAGAATGTCGTCCAGCGGCGATCCCCTGTCCTCGGCGTCCACCAGTTCCGCCGGCTTGCGGCCCCCGCCGCGTTTCAGCGAGCACTTTCGTCGGGCCTGGTCCACCAGGATGTTGCGCATGGCCTGCGCCGCGGCGGCAAAGAAGTGCCCGCGGTGCGACCAGCCGGGATCACGCGGGCCCACGACCCGCAGATAGGCCTCGTGGACGAGGGCCGTGGTGTTTAGGGTTTGCCCCGATGGCAGCTTGGCCAGCCGCGCGTGGGCCAGCTTCTTGAGTTCCCCGTACACCAGCGGCAGCAGCGTCGCCGCCGCGTGCGGGTCGCCCCTGGCGCCCGCGTCCAGGGTCCGCACGATGACCTCGGCGTCCGCGCCCGTCATGCCGATTCCCCAATTTCATGCCCCATCTGCTACCCAGTTTGCGAATTGACCCGTGGCGGACGCAGCCGAACCGGCTGCGTCGCAAGCGCTGAGCCGGCCGAAACTTGGCTTGATTGTACCCGGCGTCATCGATTCATACTAACTAATCCATAAGTTACACTACACAGTTCTGTATTTCCTGCTATACTGCCGGCATGACAATCGACGGCCGCACGTTGACGCACGAAGCCAGTGAAGCGATTAGGAAGATGGCGGTACGCC
>Ga0315288_10001609_pt1 | contig 29141 bp, 27 predicted proteins | sample YL17G11_20_MG_FD_203454 | JGI IMG/M metagenome (GOLD analysis project Ga0315288, IMG submission 203454) | Sediment microbial communities from Yellowstone Lake, YNP, Wyoming, USA - YL17G11_20 | ecosystem: Environmental > Aquatic > Freshwater > Lake > Sediment | place: USA: Wyoming | collected... | reverse complement strand
GCCCTGGCCGTCTTTGGCCTTCGGATCCGCCCCGTTTTGGAGAAGGAAGCGGACCATGTCGGCCCTGCCCCTCTTGGCCGCGAGATGGAGAGGAGTCGATCCGTCGGTGTCCTTGGCGTCGACTACCGCTCTTTTGTCGAGAAGCAATTGCGCCAACTTGACGTTTCCGCCCTGGGCGGCCCTTTGGAAGGGCGTCCGGCCCGATTCATCCCGCGAGTCGATGGGCAGGCCCTTCTCCAGGAGAAACGCGGCCGGCTGGTCATACCCAAGATAAGCAGCCCGATGAAGCGGATATCTTTCCAGGAGATCGCTGTTCTTCAAGGCTTCGGCCCGCGGCCAGAGCTTTTCGACGAGGCCTTGGAAGCCGTTGACCAGCGGATAGCTCAACGCCGTCTCATTGAGATCGTTCCGGGCGTCGAGCCTCGCCCCATGTTCGAGCAGCCAGTCCATGACCTCGGCCCGGCCGGCCTGGGATATGTAAAGAAGGGGCGTCGAACCTTCGTCGTTCACGGCGTTGATGTCGGCGCCGTCCTTGACCAGGATTTCGAGCAAACGGAGATTGCCGGAGAACGTGGCCACATGGAGCGGCGTGCTCTCCCCCCAAAATTCACGGGCCATCACGTTCGCCCCTCTAGAAAGGAGGAATTCCGCGCCGTCGGCCGACCCGCCGAGGGCGGCGAGAAACAGCGGGGTGCGGCCGTAGCGGTCGGGTCCGTCGACAGGGTAGCCTTGCTTGATCAACCGATCCATCAACTCGGTTAATCCTCCGACCGCGGCGCAGTGGAGCAGCGTCCGCCCGTTGAGGCAAACGGCTTTCCTATCGGCGCCCCGGGCGAGAAGGTCATCGACCATCGCCCTTCGTCCGGCCGCAGCGGCGACGTGAAGAGGCGTCTGGCCGAGGTCGTCGGCGGCGTTGACGTTCGCCCCGCCGGCGGCGAGCTTTTCGACCATGGCCAGCAGCCCGCCCGCGGCCGCCGAGTGGAGAAGAGTGCCGCCGCTATCGCTTGTCGACGCTGCGTCAGCCCCGTTCTTGAGGAGGTGCTCAACCAAGGAGAGAAATCCGGCCGAGGCCGCCCGATGGAGAAGAACCCGCCCCGCTTCTCCACTGGTTTCAACCTTGAGGCCTCCCTCAAGCAGCACCTCGACCGCCTCGGGCCGCCGCCCATAAAAAGCCGCTTCGAGCGCGTTGACGGCCGCTCCGCTCTGAGCGTTGGGGTCGGCGCCGGCGGCGATCAAAGCCCGGGTCGCGTCGGCCTGCCCGGCCGAGACCGCCCAGATGAGGGGCGTGTATCCTTCCGGGTCGGTCGCCTTGACGTCGGCGCCGCTGGCGATGAGGAATTGGACGATCCCCATATTTCCCGAGTTGCACGCGAAATGGAGCGGGGTCCGGCCCCGGGCGTCCTTATCGTTGACGACCTTGGGATCCTTGGCGACGAGCGCCTTGACCTTGGCCAGGTCGCCCGCCCGGACGGCGTCGTGGACCTGCCCGGCGGCCGGGACGGCGGCGGTCTTCCTGCCGGTCAGCTCACGGGCGACGGCGTCGCAGATCTCTTTGATGGGCGCGCTCTCGAAGCCGTCACCGGGCGGAGGCCCGCCGCCGCGCTTCATCGTCCAGCCGCGGGCCTCGATCTCCTTGGCGAGAGGGAAATAGGCGTCGCCGAACCACTCTCCGAGGAGGACAAGAACGTTCACGGACCGCGACGTCGCTCCCGAAGGCGCTTGACCGGGCGTGGATCCGGCGAGCATGACCGCGGCCAGTCCTGCGGCTAGGCCGATCCTTGGAACGATTCTCATTGTTCCTCCTCGTGTGTCTTATTGCAGCCTGCCCGGTCCGTCGATGGGGTGAGCCGTTGGGATCGCAGGATCGGTATCATTTTCCGCCGAGCCGGCTCCAGATCGCCTCGACGTTGTTCTGGTGGATGTCGATGTCCCTCATCTTGAGTATCCTGTCCTTGAAATAAGGGAAGTCGCGCTCGATCGTGTACTTGGCCTTGGCCTCCTCCAGGCTCGCGCCCCCGGCCTGCATCTCGCGCAGGCCTTCCCAAAGCGTCTTCAGATATCGATACTGCTGCTTGAACGTCTCGACGCCGAGCCTCATGTCGGAGTGGGCGATGTTGACGTGCTTGATCTCTCGGCCGCTCTCGACGATCCTTCCCCAATTCTCGAGGATGAGGCCCAAATCCCAGGGCCCCCCCTTCCTCAGGATGGGGAGAACCTGGTCCGGCCACATGTCCCCTACGGCCACCAGTCCCTCCTCGGGGACGAAGATCATGATGTCGCTCGGCGTATGCGTCCCCCCGACCGAGTACAACTCCACCTTTATGTCCCCCATATCGAGGATGAGTCTGTTGTCGAACAGGACCGATGGGAACGTCGGCTTGAAGCCCTCCTGGAGTTCCGCGACCGTCGTCTTGCCCAGGATGACGCCCTCCCTGAAGAAATGATAGTCCCTGGAATCCGGCGCCGCCTTCCTCTGCCTCTCTCCCCAGTCCTGGATATGAGAGTTGAACATCTCCAGGAGCTTGGCCAATCCCTCCCCGGTCAGCTCGCTCTTCATTCCCTCGGGGACCGTCCGGTGCCCGACGATGGTCGCGTCGGCGTAGACCTGATTCCCGGCGGTGTGGTCGTGATGGAAGTGGGTGTTGATGAGGTACTTGATATCCTTGCGGCCGAACTCCTTTTCGATGGCCTGCCTGATCCGGACGTCCGCCGACCGGCTCAAGTTCGCCTCGATGACGACGACGCCGCGCGCGGTCGAGAGGGCCACGACGCGGATCGTCTGCATATAGTCGCCGACCCAGGCGAAGAGGACCCTGTCGCTGAACCTCTCCGTGTGCAAAGGCAGTTCGGCGGACGTCTGACCCGCCGGCGCCTGGGCCAACGGCGTGGCCGCGAGGACCAGCCCGAGGGCGACTCCTGCTATGATGGGTCTCATTTCGATGCTCCTTTCCCGGCTTCCTTTGGCCTCACCTCTTCGATGATTCTTGCTGAGACCCAGTAGATATCCCCGCGATTGCAGAAAAAGAGATAGGCCTGCTCGGGGGATAGGGTGGGCAGCATTTCCCCCTCAGGCAAGTTCAGCCTTTGACTCAAGTCGATCGGCTTGCCCCATGCTCCGTCATGGGTCCGAAAACTGACATAGAGGTTTTCTTTGAAGTCGAAAATATGGAAGCTCTCATCCGGGGCCATGCAGGTGTGGTGTTTCGGCAGACGTTCGTCCTCCGGAACGGTCGGGCCATATTCGAGCTTCCCAACCTCGATGAGCTTATCATCAGCCAGTTCAAAAATCCCCGGTCCGATGAAAACACGCCCCTTTTCAGAGGTTGACGGCATCATCCCCATGCCCAGATGCTTGGGCTCGCCCCAATCGACCCCTTGTCGTTCCATGAACCAGACCTGGGTCATCCTTCGGGCTTCCCCGGACCCGGGGTAGGGCCGGTTGCTGCAAAAGAACAGGCGCCGCCCGTCGGGCGTGATGTGCGGCTCGTTGTCGATGTATTCGGTGTCGAAGGGAGCCGGGCGGGGGTTGGTCCAGCCGCCGGAGGTCAGCTTGGTCACCATCATTCCAGCGCCCTCCGCGAACCGGAAGAAGTAATATTCCTTGCCGTCCGGAGTGAAGGCGCCGCTGAATTCACGGAATTCGGCCGTGGATATGACGCCCGGCGCGAAGACCTCCGGTGTCATCCCGGGCGGCTTCTGGCCGAGGTAGGGGCCGGTGAGCACCGGGAACTCGGCTTGCTTCGCCGTGCCGGCCCCCTGGACAATGACGTATACGGCGATCGCGATGAGGGCCGGGCTTTTCATGGCGCTCACTCCTTCATTTATCGCTGGCGAAGGAGAAGTGCTGCGAGACGACGACCCACTTGCCGTCCCGCTTTTCGACGACGCCCGTCCAGCGGGCGTTCTCCCAGGAGGCCGGCTGGCCCTTGTAGGTATTGATGTCATCGAGGACACAGAAAAACCAAGCCACCTCGCCGCAGCGGGCGAAGGTGATCTCCAGGTCCTTGAGCTCGTGGCGGACGTATTGGAAATCCGGGCTCATCCAGAAGGGGACGTTCTGCATGACGTCCTCGAAGCGCTTGACGATCCGTTCGCCCGGCGTGACGCTGATGTAGTCCTCGTCGTTGGCGATCGAGCCGTAAAACTTATCGAGGTCCTTGTCCTTGGCCCAACCGATGACCGAGCTGACGACCTCGGCGATTTTTTGCTTCTCGGCTTCCCGGTCTGACGAATCCGCGGAACTCGCCTGCGGGCCGTCCGCCCGTTTGTCGGCGCGGCCGCAGGCCGGCGCGAGAAGCGTCAACAGGAGGGCCGCCCCGAGGCCCAGGGCGACAGACCCCAAAAACGACCGGCCCATTCTTCTCGATTCTTTTCGCATTGATCGACTCACTTTCCGGCGATCCGCTCCCTTATCGCCTCGACGTCGTTCGTGCGGATGTCGATTACTTGATGTTCTCCCAGAGGACATTGACGATCTTCCACTGTCCACCAAAGCCTTTGGCCAGAGTGAGGTAGTCGATGAATTGGGAGCAGTCCGTCCGGACGACGGCCATGGTCTCCGTCGTATCGAGGACGGTCACCTTGATATTGCGCTTGTCGGCCGGGACGCGATTCCCGCCTCCCCGCTTGGTGAACTCGACCATCTGATCTTTTGTCAGGTGGGTGAACTTCTCCTGGCCCGTCTGGGAAACGACTTCGAGGAGACGCTTGGCCAGCTGCGGGTGGAGGGCCCGATCCATGCGTTCGGCATTTCCTTCGAACCAGCCTTCGATATAGTCGAGCGCAGCCTGGCGAATGGCGGTTTTCTCGGCTTCGTCGGCCGGGCGGGAGGAAGCGACCAAAGGCGCAATCCCGAGGATGGCCAAGGACGTGATGATGGCGAGACCATTTTTCATGAGCGGCTCCTTTACTGAAGTTTTATTCATAAAATATATCGCAATTATCGTGCCACGGTCGGCCTTGGCCATGGACAAGCTTCCTTCGGTCTCAGCTCTTCGATGATCTTGGCCGAGACCCAATAGATGTCGGTGTCCCGGGTGAAGAACAGATAATGCCTGTCGGGGGAAAACGTGGGGCTGGACTCCGGCTTGTCGGTGTTGACGGCCGGGCCGAGGTTTTTGAGCTCGCTCCAGCCGCCCGATCCGTCCTTGAACGCAACGTAGAGGTCCCAATTCCCGAAGCCGCCTTCCTGGCGCGAGTGCATCAACAGGATCCGGCCGTCGGAGGACAGGCACGGCCCGCTGAACTGGCCGGCGAGCAGATCTTCCTTGAGAGGCAAAGGCATGGGTTCGTCAAATCCGGCGCCGCGGCGCGCCGCCTGGAAGAGACGGCGCGTCTTGCCGTTCTGCCGCATAAAATAGATTCCGCCGTCCGGGACGAAAGCCGGATGGGCTTCGATGTCGGCGGAATCGTCCGTCAAGACCGGAGGGCCTAAGCGGACCGGACTTCCCCATTGGTCCCCGGTTTTCTCCGCCAACCAAATGTCGGGCATTTTGCCCGGCTCGCCTTGGCCGCTTGCGGGCCTGTTGGAGACGAAGAGGATTTTCTTTCCGTCGGGGGACAGGCTGGGCTCGATGTCCATGTATTCCCTGGAGTAGGGAAGAACGAGCGGCTCGCCCCAGGAAGCCCCCGCCCGGCGCCGGATGATGAACGAGGCGGCGTTCGTCGCCGGGTCGCGTTCGGTGTAGAGGATCTCGGAGCCGTCGGCCGTCATCGTCAGCTTCATTTGGATCCCGTCCCTGGAGACCACCGCCGGGGCGAAAACCTCGGGTGTCATGCCCGGCGGCTTCTGGCCGAGATAAGGCCCGGAAGGCGGGTCCTTCTTGGTCTGTCGTGAAAAGCCGCTTGCGGCGGCGAGGACGACGAGGGCCGGGATCAAGGCTCCGACGAAGACGGCTTTTCTCATTGGGGGACTCCTATCCATCGATGCGTCCGGATCATATGCTGCCGATAGGCCCGGCCGAATTTTTCCAGGCAATAGCGCTCCTCCCGGATAGCCTGGGATCGCTGGAGGACAATGGTGATGAGGGTGATGACCGAGAACAGCCAGGACGAGGCAGCGCCGCTGACGGCGGCATAGACGAGGAACATGGAGAGATACATCGGATGCCGGGAAAAGCGATAAGCCCCTCTGACAAACGGCTCTCCGGGTTCAGTCCGGGCCACGTTGATCGTCGCGGAAATGAGCAGGGCCAGACCGCCGCCGAAGATCGTCAGTCCTCCGGCGAACCAGGGCGTCCCCGGTCGCAACGGTAGGACGATGGAATAGAGGGTTGCGCCGATCCAGAAGAACTGGGTCAACCGGCTCATGATCCTCGCCCCGCGGCCTTGTCTGAGATCGGCCGGATGGCCCGTCCGGGCGACGAAACGGCCGGGGAGAACGAGCACCGCCAACCATTGCAGGGGGAAGACGATCATGAACAGCCAACCATTGCAGAGGCCTGGATCAAAGGCAGGTGTCAGCGACATCGGCAGGCTCCCCGCCCTTTCGAGACCGCCGATCCCGCCGCCGCAGGCCGCGCGAACGGCCAGATCGCCGTGCCCGGCGCTGCAGTGCCCCGAAGATGTTTCTCGAAACCGCTCATATAGCCTCTGAGCTCATTGGATCAGAGCGCGCTAGCCCAGGCCGCCAGGATCAAGGCGATAGCGATCATGGCGACGGCGGCCTTGGCGTGCCCTCTAAAGTGATGGGAGAAATCCTTGTAGTCCTCCTTGGCCGATCCGGGGATGATTACGAATCTCGGCGTGATCTTGCTGTTGATCAGCCAATCCAGAACGACCAGGTCGCCGAAGGTCGTGCAGGCGAACAGGACGACGAGGTTCAAGAAGGCCCGCGGAAAAGTCAGGTTCCCGCCCATTTCCGCTTTGAGGGCGATGGTTGAGTAAACGGGAAAGCCGAAGACGAAAAGGATCCAAGGGAGGCCGATGATCGCCCCTAAGACCTTCTCTTGCCGGGTCTGAGGCGGGACCTTGTCCTTGACGGCCTGTGGATAGTCCGCGTACCCCCATATCCGCGGGCTGATCGTGACCATGAAGAGGAACAGATAGCCCGTCGTCACAGCGCCATAGATGAGGCCGTGGATCAGCGTGGTCATCAGGGTTTCCGTGATCTCATGGGGTTCTCGGAAAGGACCGTGGGGCCGGCCTCAGCTCCTCGATGGCCTTGGCCGAGACCCAGTAAATATCCAGCCTCCGGCTGAAGAACAAATGCCGGCCGTCGGCGGTGACGAAGGAGTTCCCCTCGTGGTCCCGCGAGTTGATGGCGCCACCCAGCGAGACAGGTCGCGCCCAGGCGCCGTCGCGCTGCCGAAAGCTCACGAACAGGTCGGCATCCACCCTTCCCGGCGGACGGTCGGACAGCACGATGAAGCTTTCGTCCGGGGCGATGAACGGGAACAGACCCTTCACAGGCGGGGAAAGGTGTTCCGCCGGCCAATATTTCCCATGGAGGAAGGGAAAACGGATGATGCCGTCCTCGTAGACGTTGCCGCTCGCCGCGATCGACAGCGCATGAATGGTCTTGTCCCTAGGGAGCTCATCGAAGGGGATGGCGGTCCCCCAAACGCCGCCATTCTTTTCTGAAACCCAGATGTTCCGACTTCTCTTGGCGTTTGACTGGGGCCGCCTTGAGGAAAAGACGATCCGCCTGCCATCGGGGGAGAAGCAGGGCTCCCCGTCGATATGTTCACCGGAAAAGGAGGCCACGGCCGGCGGTTTCCAGGTGCCGTCCGAGTTGCGGACGGCCAGCATGATCGCTCCCCCCCGCACGAAGATGATCTCGTTCCCGTCTACGGATACTTCCAGCCCGTATTCATCGGCGCGGGTCGAGATGATCCCAGGGGCGAAAACCTCGGGTGTCATGCCCGGCGGCTTCTGGCCGAGATAAGGCCCGGAAGGCGGGTCATTCTTGGTCTGTCGTGAAAAGCCGCTTGCGGCGGCGAGGACGACGAGGGCCGGGATCAAGGCTCCGACGAAGACGGTTCTTCTCATTTGGCGACCTCTATCCATCGCGGCGTCCGGTTCTCCCCGATTTCGGAATGTCAGGAGTGACGGTGGCAGATCAGGCCGTCCACGCAGTATAAAATCTCCCTCCCATAAATACGATGATTCGCCTTCTTTATTTACATCCCAGAAACAGCAATTCCCGTGCCATTTCCCGACGCCTGGGAAATGGCGGGATCTTCGATGAAATGTCCGGGACTGAACCGGACCTGTCCGCTTTCGAACACCTCTGGGGGATTCCCTGTTTCTATTCGTCCCGCAGGGAGTCGACCGGGTTCGAGTTTCAAAGAGAGATTGAACATTCCCTTGACTGCCCTCTCCGAGACCTGGCCATGAGCGCCAGGGGGAAAGGCGCCTTCGGAACGCCCTCCGGCGAAACGATATAAAATGGGACTTGGCCTCTTCCAGCGTCACCTCTTCAATTGCTCCGACCAGCATATAGCCGGCGTTGTTGATTAGCGGTGAACTGGCGCTTGCGGACCTCGTCAGGCGTATAAGACGGCAGCAGCACCGGGGCCAGCCGGTCCGTCACGATTTTCGCTTTCTTGAGCACGTCTTCGTTGGCCTGAAGATGGGCCTCCGCCGCCCCGGATCTTCTCGGTTATCAGGAAACCGCCTGTCTGCTCCGGAAACGCGGCCCCCATCGGATGGTACTGGACCGAATCCATTCGGCACCCTTGACGCTCCGCTAAGGCTGTCTTCTTCGGCCCGGCCGAGGAAAGCCCTCCAGGAGCCACAGGTCGGATTTATCAACGCGAACGGACGTGAAAAAGCTCTTTCCGTCGGCAGAGAGGCTCGCCGACAGGCTATAATTGGTGTTCATTCTGAATTCGACGTTCTTTTCCGGGTCCGCGATCTTTTTGGCTTTTCCGGTCTTGATATCGACGGCAAACAACTGCGCGATTTCCGATTGCGATGAAGCCACATATATCGAAGAGGAATCGCGCGACCAGACCATGACGAAACCTTGGTTGTTGGGTTTCGCCGGGCAAGGAATCAACCCATTCGACTCCCCGGGCTGAAGCCCGGGGTATGCTCAGGGTTAATACTGAGCGGCGCTTTTACCCCGATTTGAAAATCGGGGTTTGGCGCCGTCGAACGTATCAAAATTCTTGTCGCTGCTTGGAATTGAGGTTGAAGGAATGATTTCCTATCTTAAGTTGACCGCGCCGGGGCCTTATAGTAATCAAAAATTCCCGAGAAGGGGAGAGAGGTGTCCGTGACCTGGGAGATCGGTCTCGTTTTCTTTTTCCTGGCGGCCACCGCAATTCTCTTCAGCATGGAGCGGCTGCGCGTAGACGTGGTCGCCATCCTGATCATGCTGGGTTTGGCGTGGTCGCAGCTTGTGACCCCCGCGGAGGCCTTCTCGGGCTTTTCGAGCAACGCCGTGATCGCGGTCATCGGCGTGATGATCATGAGCTTCGGCCTCGATCGGGCCGGGGCCATGAATAGGCTCGCCCGCCTGCTGATGAGAACAGCCGGGACGAGCGAGAGCAAGCTGCTGGCCCTCGTCTGCTCGACCGTGGCTGCCCTCTCGGCCTTCATGCAGAACGTCGGCGCCGCGGCCCTTTTCCTGCCTATCTTGGTCCGGATGTCAAAATCCGGCCGATTCAGTCTGTCCCGGTTGCTCATGCCCATGGGCTTCGCGGTTATCCTCGGCGGCACGCTCACCATGGTCGGCTCCGGGCCGCTGATCATCCTCAATGACCTCCTCAAACACCCCGCCGACATCATCGGCACCATCACCCATCCGACCATCAAGGACATCGCCGTGCTCGCCAGCATCATCGTCATCCGGACGATCATCAGCTATTTCCTGGACCGCGAGATGGCCGACTCCTACTTCTGTAAAGATGGGGTCGGACCTCAGAACTCTGTTTAATAAGAACAACAAAGCCAAATATCCGGGCCCCGCATGCGGGCCCCCAATATGCATAATTTCCTAGATTATTTCCTCGGTCGTGGAATAAATACGCTTCCAAATAAACAAGAGATAAAGTTTAATGAACAGTATTATTTAAGTTGTTTTTTAAAAAAATCCTCACGACAAAAAATCCAAATGAAGCCAAACATGCAATTACCGTGACAATGACACTCGGGTATTGTCCGCCAAAACCACCAGCGGACAAGTGTTTGAGCAGTATCCCAAGATACGCCCAAATCAACACCAAGCCATACGCGATATTTTTATCTTTGCTCATCCGCAAGACTCCGATCAAGGCTCCGACAAGCAAGATCATGCTTGTCCAGACAACGTCGGCGATACCAAATCCGTTCCAGCCGATACTCACCATAAATACCGTGATATTGGCAATGGCTGCTACGGTGATCCAGCCGAAGTAGACGCTAAAAGGAGTCGAAATAAATATTTTTTCTTGCGCTGTCAGATGCGCTACGCGGAGAATATCGGCGATCTTGATAAGGAGTACGAGCAGCAGCGCCATGATGAGGACCGACAGGCCGATGAAATCGTAATGCCAGGCAAAGATCCAGGAGATATTGGCAAGGGAAGTGGCGATAAAAAGGATATTCACCTTCTTCAAAAGCCCTTCTTTCTTTCGAATGCCCTCATTTCCAAATGATATAAATTGATATAGCACATATCCGGCAAGGAGCAGATAAATCAGGCCCCAAATGGAAAAGGCCAGCCCGGCTGGAGCGAAAATATTTGGGTAAGCGTCCGATATCGCACCGGTGGAACGGTTATTGATCGGCAGACCGTTGGCCAAAAAATTCACCACCACCATGGCGATATACGTAACTCCCGCAATAATTCTTATTAATATATTTTTCATATTTTTACAGGCTGGTTGCATCAGATAGGGACATTTCAATCTCCGTCTTGACTTCATTTCGGTACATCCACGGAGGAGTCCAAGGCGCATTGAAGCCGGCGTATGCTATGCTTCCTTTTACCACGACGTTGTCACAAGGAAGTGCCGAGAGCAGTTTTTCTTGCATCCGTTTGACTCGGGCGTCGGAGCGGTACCAGGAAAATATAAGAATTTGCTTTTTCCGAGCGAGCTGAATTCCCGCCCTTGGCGCTGAATTCACTCTCCTTATCCATAGCGGAACTATATGGCTGGCCAGGCGGCAATGTCAATAGCCGCTAAAACCACGATCGCAGATCATATCCGGATAAGAAATCCCGCCACACCGGCTAGCCGTGCGCTTTCCGCTATCCCACGCCCCGTTGACCAACGCCGGATACTCCAAGGCGCAAGCTTCGCCCGCAAAGAAGACCCGGTCTCCGACCGACTCTGCGATCTTGCGCCTGACGCCCGCATGCCCGGGCCGGACGCAGGGATAGGCGCCCCGGACCAGCGGATCGTTGGCCCAATCCGTGCGCACCCCCCGCAGGAAGTACTTGAAAGTGATCCAGAAAGGATGTGAGTTTTTTTCCTTTTACGCTGTTCGACGAACTGGAATGGAGTCAATGCTCAAAGCATGCGGCGAGCGGAACCCCGTGCTCCCGGACGTCCAGTTCGCGCCGGGGAAGGGGTGGACGCTCATTTCTGGCGCGGTTTTTCGGCCAACCTAGCCGATAATCCGCCCGCCGGTCGGATTTGTGTTCTTGACACCTGTCGGGGGCGGAAATAAGATAGTTCATCTATGGGGAAGGAATGCTAATCATGAAAATACTCAAGCCCGTCATGGCACTTTTGCTGTTGCTCGCATCGAGCGCCTTGGGCAAGGCGCAAACGAATGATGACTGGAGCGAGATCCAAAAGGTTTTGAAGGATTGCGTCGGTCGTTATCCCGGCATCAACAACAATGTTGCTACGTCGGGCTTGCCGGATGGACCGCTTCTCGGAAATGGGATCATGGGGGTCGTGGGTTCCTGCGATAAAGCCTGGGGCCGATTTTATATTACCACCACGGACTTCTGGACAGGGGCGCATCTGAATGCCGTGCCTCTTCCCATAGGCGGAGTGAATATCATTGCGGGCGGCAGTTCCGGAACGGGGGTTCAGCAGGAACAAGACATGCTGAATGCGGAGATCATCACCAGACTTTCCACGGGTCCGGTTGAAATGCACACCTGGGTATCGGCAACGCGAAATTTGCTGATCAGCGAGATATGGACCACCGGCCCCAAGCCCGTTGATATCACCGCCGAAACCTGGGTCCACATGACCAATACGGCGAAATACCCGGTTTCAAATGGAGTTTCCGGGATGAAGACCGGTTGGGTGAGCAGGGAAACCGAGAGCGGGAAAGAAATAGACTGGGTATGCCGGGCGGCGCTTGCCACGAGCATCATCGGGACCGATTACACCATGGATATGTCCGGGAAAAATACAGCCACGGCCAGGTTCACCCTGCACCCCGGGAAAAATGTCTATATCGCCACCGCCGTGCGCGCCGGAAAGAACATTACCGATCATATTTCAGGCTCTGTTGCCGAAGCAAAAGAGCAAAGAGAGGCAACCATCGGCGCATTGCATCAGGCCCATCTGAGCTGGTGGAAGAATTACTGGCTGAAATCATATGTCAGAACCTATGATCCGCAGCTGGAGCAATATTATTTCGGGGCTTTGTACGAGTCGGCCTGCGCATACAGAGAAGGAAGCATCTGCCCGGCACTTTTCGGGCCATGGGTCACTACGGACAAACCGAATTGGGATGGCAATTACACCCTCAGCTATAATCATCAGTCCACCGTGGTTGGATTTGCTTCCAGCAATCGCCCTGAGTTGCTCCGGCCCTATATGCAGCAGCGTTTCGATTGGGAAACCGAAGGAAGGAGGAGGGCCCGGCGGGGAGATATCAATTTCGTCACCGGGAACAGATGGGGAACGAAGTTCAAGGACGGCATATCCGGCATTTTCGACCCGATAACCCAGGCGCCCTGGGGGAATTCGGCCTCCGAAGACCTGTACATGGGCATGCTTTCCGGATCCGTCTGGGGCGCAATGCCCATCATCTGGTATTGCAATTATACGCAGGACATCGACTTCCTGAAAACGACCGCTTATCCTTATCTGAAGGGGATCGCCGATTTCTGGGAAGCCTATCTGGTCAAGGCCGAGGGGAAATGGGTCATCAAATATACGGCCTACCAGGAGTGGGCGAGCAACGATAACACCAACACGGCCCTCGACAATGCTTTTGTGAAGGAATTGTTCAAAAACATGATCCGGTACAGCATGGATCTGAATACGGACGTCGATAAACGCGCCCTGTGGCAGGATATCGTGGCTCACATGAAAGAGCTGCCGACAGGAAACTGGAATGGTCAGTTTGTGTTTAAGCTTTGCGATGAGGAGATGCTCAAGGAAGGCTCGTGGCCCGGACTTGCCCTCCTGGCCGGTCATGCCACGGCGATCACGATGAGCTCCGATGAAGACCTGAACAGACGATATGTCAATACGATCGATGCTTATAATTCATGGGAAACCAGTCCCAATGCCCCCGGCTTCCTGTGGGCTTCGGCCGTCAAGGGTGGATACCCGGCTCAAAGTCTCCTGGATCGTTTTCAGCATCTGCTCAGTCAAAATATGAGGAGGAACTTCACCGTTCCCAAAGGAGGTCACGGCACCGAAAGTGTTGCCAACCTGGAGTATATCAACGCTTGCATGCTGCAGAGCCAGGAAGGCTTTTTAAGACTCTTTCCTGCCTGGCCCAAGAAGCAGGCGAAGTTCGTCAGGCTCAGGGCCCAAGGGGCGTTTCTCGTATCGGGCGAACTGGCCAATGGCGATGTTTCTTATGTTGAAATAATCAGTGAAAAAGGGAAAGACTGCTCGGTATGGAATCCGTGGCCGAGCAAATCCGTATCCGTCACAGATTCGAATAATATGCAGGTTAAATATTCAACAGCCGGGGATAAGATTACCTTCTCAACCCAACCGGGGAAATCCTATACGATAAGGAACCGCGGGATTTCCGTCGAGCCGCCCTTGAAGACCGATAATAATGTTTCCATAAACATGGGGGGCCAGATATGGATGACTAAAAACCTGGATGTCAGTACGTTCAGGAATGGAGACCCCATCCCCGAAATAAAGACGGATGAGGAATGGAGCAAGGCCTTTCGGGATAAGATACCTGCCTGCTGTTATTATGACAACAATTCGGATGCCGGCCCAATTCACGGCAAGCTGTATAACGGTTATGCGATAATCGATCCTAGGGGTTTGGCTCCCGAGGGCTATCATATCGCTACCGATTTCGACTGGGTGCGTTTGGCCTCCCACCTGGGCGGGAGAGATACGGCAGGATCAGAAATGAAGAACGTCAAGAGTTTCAACGCCCGGATGGGCGGCTATCGAAACAATGACGGGAAATTTTATGGCCTGGGCGTGAATGGATACTGGTGGAGCTCGACTGTCCTATTTCAGGATGTCATGTGGAACATGGTCCTGAATCAAGGAAACAGCGTCGTTTTCCGGAATTATTCGAGACAGCAGGATGGCTTGTCTGTCCGGTGTGTCAAAGATCATTGATTGGTCATAGGAAATAACGGATGGGCGAGTCGAGTATTTCTAAGGGCAGGCAATTTTAGCTATTTCGCGGTCGGTTGGAACGAAGATTCACTCGAACGGCCGCAGCGCATCCATCTGTGTCATGCCCGAAGGCCCTCAGACGGTCCCTTACGTCGTGACCCCAACATCTATTTGCTTTTAGCGGCCCCTGGCCTGGCGAGGCTCGCCAGTTCCGCTCTGTCCAGGAAGCGGATCTCGTGGAGGCACCACTGGTAGCCGCTCCCGGGCGGGTTCCCTGGGAACGACGGGTCGTCCTGTGCGTAGGTGAAATTAGCCGAATAGCTGAGCCAGGCCGTGCGGCCGTCGGCGGAGATGAATTTGGAGGGGATGTTGACGAAGTAGGCCTGGGGCCCGAAGTCCTTCCAGTAAGCGGCCATCTTCCAGGGTCCGGTAATCGCGGGCGATTCCAGAATATAGGTATCCATCGACTTGACGGTCGGCCAGCCGTCGGTGATGCACATGAGGTACTTGCGGAGCGGGGCGTTGTAGGTCATCGTGACGCAGCCGCAGTGGTTGTTCCAGGAGAAGACCGGCCGGATCTTCGAAAAATCGCCGCTCCAGACCGCCTCCCCGTCTTTGCCGTAGCCGGCGAAGAACGTGTAGCTCTCCGGGTCGTTCATGGTCTCGGGCGAAGGCCGGACGCGGGCGAGATAGATCTCGTCGCCCGTGATCCAGCTCAGGTTCGCCGCCCGGGGATTCGGGTCGGGGGCGGAAGCGCCGTGGCCGACGAGGTAGGCCAGGCCGTCCGGCGAGTTCTCCATGCCCTTCCCGAAATCGACGAAATGGGGCGAGCCCATCTTGACCGGCTCGGCGCCCCAGACCGAGGTCTTCTCGCCGAAGAGCGGATCGGCCGGCGTGCGCGGCGAGGCCGTCCATGTTTTCCCGAGATCGCGGGAAACCCGGAAACCGACAAACGGGGCCAGGATCGGCCAGTTCATGCTCCAGGCCGGGTGGTTGAGCAGGCAGTAGGTCCCGTAATACCAGACGCCGTTGTGGACGAGCGAGCCGCAAGGGTATCGCCCTTCATACGGTTTGGGATCGCCGGCGACCGTCCCGAGATTGGCGATCTTCAGGCCGAGAGGATCGTCCCCTTCGATCCTGGCCTGCCCGGTGCGGGCGTCCTTTCCGGCCGACGAGCACTCCTCCGTCCCGACGCGGCCGTCGGTCCAAGGGGAATAGAGGTTTCCGTCGGAGGCCCATGAGGGGTACCAGGTATCGGCGTGTTCATAGGTCGCGTAGCGCCCGGTGAAGCCGATCTCGGCGATCTCCTCCGACCGTGGGACGGAGAGCTTGATGGCCCAGGAGTCCATCTTGACGTACTGCGGCCAGAGCTTGACCGCCGCCGGCTTCGGCTTTTCGGGCCCGGACTGGGCCGCCCATCCTGCGGTCAGGACCGCGAGTCCCGCGAAGACGATCACGAGCCAAGGCGCCTTTCGAAATGCTGTCATGGGGTACCTTTAATATAAGAATTTATCTATAGCGGAACTATATGGCTGGCCAGGCGGCAATGTCAATAGCCGCTAAAACCACGATCGCAGATCATATCCGGATAGAAATGCGTGAAGCTTACCATTACTAACCGCCCGTGAGGCTTGACCATAAAGTTTATTCAAACAAAAAATGTCGCCGGAAATTCGGATTCGGATTGCGGGCTCTGCGGAGTCCGGTAGCCGGATCCGGAATTTCATCGTTCCTGAAAGGGGACGACCGTTCCCATTCCTAGCTCTGAAGCCTCGTCCTGATTCAGATGCTTCAAAGAGGACGACGAAACGTCTATCTGACGTACGAAAGGCGAAGGCGTCACTTCTTCTTGCCGGCCAGGTGGACATAGAGATAAAGAAAGCCGGGAAGCGCCGAGATGGCGAAGAAATACACTTGCATCACTTTACCCGGAAAGGCGAGCGCGGTCACCAAAATGAGCAGGAATCCGCCCAAAATGAAGAGGGCGGCCGGGAGATTCTTAAACCAGCCGACGGCGCACCCCACGAAGATTAAGAAAAGTCCGGCATTGATTAGATAGTCTGTGATCGTACGATCCGCTTTATTCGAGGCTAAGTAGCTGACTGCTCCCAAGATCCCAAAGAGCGCCAAAAACGCAATAATCGTGCCGAAAACTCGCGCGACCCAGCGGACCGCCGAAACCGAAGGCTTGTCTAAAAAGGCGTTCATATCACACCCTTCCTCTCCTAATATCTGTGGTTCAACCTATATCACCGCGAAGAGGAGAAGTCAATTCGAGGAAGGCCGATCCAGAGATTCCGCACGGCGGGTCGATTCATCGAGAAGACCGGTCAAAAACAGGAATAAAAGGGCTCGGACCGAGGGGCCTGGCCGGAAGAAGATGAAGGGAGAAGTTTCGGATGACCTGAAAAAAGGGTTTATTAGGGCTCGGGGAAGACTCCGCCGTTCAAGCTCGTCATGAAAAGGGGAAAGAGAACTCCGCGATTAGGGGGCAGGTCCGTGGCTCGCCAAATCCGCGGCGATCTGGGAGGCGATGTAGATCTGGGTATGACGCGCGCGCAACACAGGCTTGAGATTGAGGATATAGAAGGCCCGAAACAAGTTGAGGGTCAACAAGACCATCAGCCAGAAGGCTTCGATCGCCCGGGGATGGTGACGGTAGACGTGATCGGCATGCCAATAGGTGGCCAACTCCCGAAAAGCCCGATTTTCGATCATCCACCGTTCATGACCCAGTTCGGCGATCTTGGCTCCGGAGGTCTCGGCTTGGGGGACCGTCGTCATCCAGATCCATTCCGGCCGGCCTGACCGACTCGGATTCCTGGGAAGCGGACGAGAGTGTGCCCAACCGCGCCCTGGGCTATACACGGGAAGGGAGCTCCGGAAAAGGCCGCGTCGTCAACGACAAGACCCTCCCCGGGCGGGGGAGTTCGGCTGGCGGCGGATACTCCACCGCCCCGGACATGCTCAAATACGTCGAAGCCCTCCGGGCCGGAAAACTCTATCTCCCGGATATCGCCAATGGAATGGGCATCGCCGGCGGGGCGCCGGGCATCAACGCCGGTTTGGAGTGGGACCCCCGATCCGGCTACGTCGTGATCGTCCTGACGAATTTCGATCCGCCGACGGCCGGGAACGCGGTCCGCCGGATCGTCGCCTGGCTCCCGGAGTAGGGCGTCTCCCAGCCGTTCTCTTGAGGATTTCCCCGGGCAGAACGGTGATTTCATCGATGATTTCCTTGCCGATGGATATCCGGAAGAAAACCGATATGAAAATATTCGAAACTTGGGCTGGATAGCCGAAGCCGGCTATTGTTTTATCGCCTCCGCGAACCGTTTGGCGCCTCCGACGACGGGCAACCGCAAAACGGTCCCTTTCAGATCGATCGTAAGCTCCGTCCCGGGTTTCGGCCATAAGGTAAAATCGCGATCGCTGGAGAAGATCATCAGGCCGATCCGCTTCCCCGCGGGGATGATCTGATCGTCCGGTTGGAGATCGAAGGTCAGGGGATAGAACTTGCCGGGAGCAAGCGGCTTCCCGGGCTTCAAGGAATGATAATCCCCGCCGTTCTTCAGGGATTCGTAATTTTGAGGATCGGCCCATCCGCGGTTGATGAGGTTTTCCGTGCTGATGGGTCCGTCGGTCCAAGGCAGCACCACGAGCCAGACGGACAGGTTGGCCGCCGGCCGGCTCGAAGCCAGGCGCAGGGTGATGCGGGGAGTGCCGGAGATATGAACGGGAGCCTTGAGTTCGGGCGTGGCATAGATCAGCCGGTGCGCGCTTTCGCCTTCTTTTGCCAATTGGGCCCCGCCGAATTCCACGTTGTCGACCAGCTTCTCGGTGACACCCTTCCGGCTCTTCGTGAGAGCCAGCCCGCCTTGACGACCGCCCCCGGGAAGCGGATACAAGGCGACATCGGAAGCTTCCGGATTGGGATAGTCCGCATAGGGCGTCGGCGGCATTCGGACCGCTTTTGTTCCGGGAGGGGGCGGGGGGGATTCCCGAACGATCCACGCCCGGGCGTCCTTCTCAACGCCGTTATCGATCCCGTAGAGATAGCGGGTGAACCACCTGTTAATCATTTCCATGGGGGGATCGCCGCCGTGGCCGCCTTGATGGTAATACATCTGCAGGGGGACCCTGCCCTTGATGGCCTTGATGATCCGGACGCTGTGTTCCGGAACGACATTCCAATCGTTGAACGCGTGGGCCATCAGGACGGCGGCCTTGATATTGCCGGCTTTTTTCAGGAGATCCCGGCGGGCCCAGAATTCGTTGTAGTCGCCGTGTTCGCGGTCTCTTCCCTTGGCGAACTCGCCGTCCCGGTACTTTTGATTGCAGATCTCGCACCGCGAGGGATCGCCGCTGTTGATGAAATCGTATAAAAAATCGATATCCTCCCCGAGCCAGCCTCCCGGGTGACGGACGAGGCCGTTGCTCCGGTAGTAATGGTAGTAAGACGTGTTGGGGGCGACGGGTATGATCGCTTCAAGGCCGGCCACCCCCGTCGTGGCGGCCGCGACCGGCAGGGTTCCGTTATACGAAGTCCCGATCATCCCGACCTTGCCGGTGCACCACGACGTCGCCTTGACCTCATCCCCGCCGTCCACGGTCGCGTAACCTTTCGCCCGGCCGTTCAGCCAATCGATCACGGCTTTCGGGGCATACTCCTCCGGAGTGTCTCCCACCGTGATGCAGCCCTCGGAACGACCCGTTCCCGGGGCATCCGAATGGACGACGGCGAAGCCGCGGGGAACCCATGTCGCAACGAGTCCCGACGAAACAAACGCCCGGTCGGGCTTGAAGGCCACCGGGGGCTGATTCTTGCGCGGCGGCGGAGAATCGCCGAGCTCGTGTTTGACGTCCCAAAGGGATTCTCTCGGGCCGCTGGTCCCGGCGAAATAGGGCGAGGAGGAATAGATGACCGGGACCCTCAATCCCCCGGTCTCGGTCTGCTTGGGGCGGGTGACATCGACAAAGACGCGGTCCCGCTTGCCGTTGCCGTCGGAATCGAATTCCGTCTCCACCCAGAGCGACTGTTTGATCCATTGCGACTCGTCCTGGAACTCCGGCACGATCTGGGCCTGGCTTTCTTGAAACACGGGATGGGCCGGTTTCGCGGGAGGCGTCTGGACGGGCCATACCGCGGATAGGGCGATGAGGCTTGCCGCCAGCACCGCGAAAGATTGTGAAACTCGCCGGGTGGAAGAGGGATGCACGAAAGCCTCCTGAAACCGATCTTGGAATGCCGAGAGATCGCCACGGTCTCGCCGCGCGCCTCGGTGATGCTTCATGTTTGCGGTCTTGGATGAGAGTTCGATCCCCCGGGCCCATAAAACCCGGGAGAGAGAAGGAGGATAAACAGCCCCTTTAGGGATGTCAAGAACTTACATCGTTCCGGACGGAGGAACCATTCGATAGGACGCTCGTCTTGGCGCCTCGGGCCTGAGGCGGACCGCGGAAGGCAACAGTCCCCTTCCGTTCCTGAAGCTGCCCCCGGCTTTCGTCACTAAGCTCCGGGCCTTGGAGGCCAAGTCCGTTCAGGAAGCGGTGAAAAAGAACCTGACCGGACGCGAAATCAAAATCCTTCTCGCCCGGCGCGATCTCGTCCTCAAGGAGATCGATTCGCTCATCCGCGAGAAGGGCGAAGCCGAAGTCCTCACCTGAGACGGTTTGCCATCGCGGCGCGCCGGAAGGCGGACCGGCTTGCTGGATCCGGCCTGGCTCGAGGCCCGCAAGGACTTGCGGTAGCCGTCGCAAAGGTCGCGCAGCGCCCTCAACCGGCCGGCCTGCGCCGGATCCCGCGCCAGGTCCTTTTCTTCGTGCGGATCGGCCGCGAGATCGAAGAGCTGTTCCAGCGGCGGAGAGGTCTCGATGTAGCGGATGTACTTCCAGCGTTCGGTGCGCACGCCTTCGCTCTTGGGGATCGGCCGCCGGCCGTCGTCGGGCGTGTACACATGCTCGTAATACCAGTGTTCGCGCCCCTTGGCCGTCGCGTCGCGCAGGAGCGGCTGCAGGTCCATTCCCTGCATGCCCGCCGGCACGGGCACGCCCGCCATGGAGAGCATGGTCGGCGCCAGATCGATGTTCAGGGCCATCTGCTGACGGCGTCCGCGCGCGGAGGCCGGGAGACGCAGGTCCCGGATGATGAGCGGCACACGGATGGATTCCTCGTACATCAGCCACTTGCCCTCCAGCGCATGCGCGCCGTCGATCGAGCCGTTGTCGGAGGCCTGGATGATGACGGTGTTGTCGTCGAGCCCCAGGTCTTTGAGGGCCTGGCCGATCCGCCCTATGGCCAGGTCGGCGCGGGCGATCAGGGCGTATTCCGAGCGCATCTCGGCCTGGAAAGCCTCCGGGTTTTCCAGCCATTCAGGGATCGCGTTCAAACCGCGGCGCACGATCTCCGGCAGCGCGTCGAACGACGGGCGCGTCAGGTTTGGCGGCCGCGGGATGGTCCTCCCCGCGACGGGGTCCTTGAATTCGGGATCGTAGTAATCGCGCGGGGGGTGCGGCTCCTTGAAGGCCACGATCAGGCAAAATGGTTGGTCCCTCTTGGTCTGCTTGAGGAACTCCACCGCCTTCTCGGTCATCACCGTCGTCAGGTAATGGGGCTGGCCTTCGATGACCTGCCTGAAGGATATGCTCTGCGGGAATCCATACCACAGATCGAACGCGTCCGCGGGCAGGGCGAGGGCACCGGCGACTTGCGGCTGGCCGACGGCGAACTTGCCGAGATAAGCGGTGCGGTAGCCGGCATCGCGCAGCAGCGCCGGGAACGTCCGCTGCCATTGCGCGGCGGACAATGGCGTCTTGAAGTCCTCGATCCCGTGCCGGCGCATGTATTGCCCGGTGAAGATGCTGGCCCGGCTGCAACAGCAGATGGCCGTGGTCACGAACGCCCTGTCGAACAACACGCCCTCCGCGGCTAGACGGTCCATGTGGGGGGTCTTGAGCGCGGCGTTGCCCGTGCAGCTCATCCCGTTGTACGGCTGGTCGTCGGTGAGGAAGAAGACGAAGTTCGGCCGCTTGGCGTCCGCAGCCGCTCTGGTCATCAGAGGCAAGGCGGCCAGGGCAAGCATCGTTTGGAGAAGGATCCGGACGAGGAGGCCCCGGATCCTTATATCGACGCATCGAATGAGGGTCGTCATCGCTCGGCCATGCGAATCCTGGCTGGCCGCAGGAACTCTCGGTTGAACCAGATGACTGTTTTCCATTGCTCCAAGTCCCGGATGGTACCGTGCTGGAAATCCCGGCCCGCCGCCAGCGTTGTTCCGTCGATGCTGATCATCGGGTTCTCCCATCTCAGGCCGTTCAACACCAGCGCCAGCCCGATGGCGGGATGGGCCTGGTCAGCGAACAGCGTTCCCTCGAGCTCCTTCGAGCCGGCCCCGCCGATGTGGTAGGCCCGTTCCGCAGGCTCGTATCGGGCCTGCCCCTGTTCGAGCTCGAGGCGAGGCGATTGCAGCCAGCTTCGTGCAAGCGGTACCAGGTCCCGCGGCTTCCTGTTCGTCAGGCCGTGGAGCATGATCCGCGTCTTCACCCGCTCGTCCATGCGGTAGTCCTTCCACTGGGTGAAGGTGGTGAGGTTGAAATGGGACGGCTGGTCGTTGTTGACCACCCATCGGCCGTCGCCGGGCACGGGCGTTATCGGCCAGTGGTTCCACCATCCGTAGACACTGGGCACGGACGCAGGCCGATATTGCACCGAGGCTTGGGCCGCAGAGTAGGATCGGAAGAACGGCGAATCGTATTTCCCCTCGGCGGACTCAAACGGTTCCGGGGAAACGATGTAGAACGGCTTATAGGCTCCCTTGAGATTCACCACGTGGATGTTGGCCTTGCGAGGATCTTTCAGGGCGACCGGCAGGTTGTTCCGCCACGAGTAATCATGGCTTTCCCCGGCCATGTTGACCAACGTAACCTCGGGATCGTCGATGACCTGATCCGGATGCTGTCCCGGCGGCAAAAGGATGATGGATTCCTCCCAGTCGTGTTTTCGCAGCGGCCTGGAATAGAACAGGTCGATCTTGCGGATGCCGATGCCGTCCGGATAGATGATGTAATACTCGTCGGCCCATTCGCCGCTGCCGTCGGCATCCTTCGCGACGAAGCGGTATTCCGTATCCACCAGGGCATATCGCCAGTGCACGATGGTCCTTGCCGGAGAGTTCTCGATGATGCGCACATGGCTGAAACGACAGTCGCGGTCCATCAAGGGTTCGGCGCAGCTGACGACGTCGGGGCCCCAGGTCTCCATCCATTCGTTGGTGTACCAGACGTCATCCTCCGTGACCCAGCACGGGACGAAGCCCGTGCCCCGCCAGAACACAAGACGGCGCTTGGATGCGGCAAAACGCACCAGAACGTCCGGGTGATCTCCCGTCCGCCACAGGCGGTCCCATTGCTTGGTGTAATTCAGCCGGGTGTAGAAGGCGCCGAACTCCGCCGGCTCGGCCGGCCCTTTCGGGAAGACCCGGGATGCCGATCGCACCGTGGGCAACGGCAGCCGGCTGTCGTGCAACTTCCGGATCTCCGCGGCGCCGAGCGCGCCGCCGTAGACTGCGACTTCATCCAGCCGGCCGTCGAGCAATGCGAAATTGCTCTTGGCGACATACTGGTAATCCGGCCACGTCTCGAGGACGGCGTTCCTGCCGATGGTCAGCTTGTGGCCGGCCGTCGGGCCTAGGACCGGACAGGAAGGCGCTTCGCCCACCATTTTGCCGTTCAGATACAACCGCGCGGCTTGCCCCGCATCCACCACCAGCGTCAGCATCAACCACTGCTTGAGCGGCAGAAGCGGGCCTTCCACTTCCACCCAGGCGCCCGGCTGCCCCAAAGCCATGGCCAGCTTGCCCGCATGGTTCACCCCCAGGAGCACGCCGTCCTTCTCCGCGCGTCGAAGATCGAAGACCGGGCTCCGGAACCACGGATACGATTCCAAGGCCAGCCAAGCGTTGATCGTGAATTGCGGCGGCAGGTCTTGACCAAACGCGGCGCGCTCAAGATAGCCGGTGTATCCGTCCAGCTGAATGGCACCGCCGCCGATGCCGGGAGCGGGATCGAAGAACCCGACGATCCGCTCGGCCTGCTTCGAGACGTCATCAAGCGTGGTCGAATCGATGAATCGGTCGAATGACCATCTGGCGACGAGTTGCCGGGCCTCCTGGGCCATGAGCTTGTCGCAGCCCAGGAACAACAGAGGGACCGCGAAGATGATCAGGATCCTCCGTCGCACAGTTTGGTCATCCTACTTTAAGCCTTCGGGCGATGTCAATAGGGTTCGACCGCGGAGGCCTGCCGCCATGCCTTGATGATCTTTCAGCGATAGCGGCCGGACTCCTCCACGATCTCCCCCACGCGCCGCACGCGCGACTCTAGCCCGTCGGGCGGGATCTGGTCGGCGACGTCCAGGACGAAGCGCGGCGCCGTCCCCATGACGGCCGGAACCTCCCGGACGTGCCGCTCGAATTCGGCCTCTCTGACGGACGGCTGGGTACGTGTATTTCGGCCATCGAAATTACCAACGGCCACTTCTCTCGCAAGATCAACTGCGGAGGCGAGGCCTATAAGGATTACGAAGAAGACACAGAACTCACAAAAACGTTCAACGTTGGCCCACAAGGCACTGCTTACGAACAACGAGGCCTCACCGGTTCGCTCCTTTCTGACTCGTCCCTGGCCGAAAACCTTCAAATTGCCCCGAACACGGTGAAGAAATACATCGGTATTCTCGAAAGCCTTTACATCGTGTTCCTCGTCCGGCCGTATCATCGGCAAATCGCCCGTTCCCTCCTCAGGGAACCCAAAGTCTATTTATACGATTCGGGGTATGTCAAAAACGACGAGGGCCGTCGTTTCGAAAATTCATGCGCGCAGGCGCTCTTGAAACACGTCCAGTTTCTTCGCGATGTGAACGGCCGGGAAGTCGAATTGCACTACCTGCGGACGAAGGACAAGCGGGGGGTCGATTTCGCCGTGGCCGAAGATGGACGCCTGACCCTTCTTCTCGAGGCCAAACTTAGCGACGACTCGCCTTCCCCTCATTTGACTTATTTTAAGGAAGCGATTCCCGAAGCGCGAGCGGTTCAGATTGTCGGCCGGCTAAGGAGAGAAAGCCGCGATAAGGGAATCGAAATTTCCCGGGCGGCGGAATGGCTTTCCCGTCTTGAAGCCTGACGAAGCGCCGTCCTGACTCGGATGCCTCGTGGAGGACAGGCGAAGCGCCGTCCTGACTCGGATGCCTCGTGGAGGACAGGCGAAGCGCCGTCCTGACCCGGATGCCTCGTGGAGGATGGCGCCTTCTCTCCTTGCGGCATTCCGGTTTCAACGTCCATAGTCTGGTCCGGACCGAAACCAAGTCTGAAGCCGAGCGAGTGGGAAAGTACATGATCCGGCCGGTCGTTTCCTTGGAGCGGCTAGAATTTATAGAGCCGGAGGGTCGAGTGGGCTATCGTATCGGCCGTGAGGACGGGGAGCAAGAGTCGATGGACTATCCGGAGTTCATCGCCCGGGTGACGTCCCATATTCCGGATAAAGGCCAGGTTATGGTTCGGTATTACGGACTTTATTCCAATGCGTACCGGGGGAAGGTGAAGAAGGCCGGTGCCCCAATGTTGCGAATTGTAGAACCCCTTCCTGAAGGTGTTCGTGATCTGCGGGTACTACGACATGGCCACGATGGTGGGCGGCATCGAGTTCAGCATGAGGCATTTGGCTTACGAAAAGCAGATCACGGACCGCGTGTCGTTCGGGTACTACCAGGGAGGGCACATGATGTACATCCGCCCGTCGGCGCATGCCGCGCTCAAGAAGGATCTGGCGGCCCTTCAACCCGACCTGGAGCGATCCAAGGGAGGGCAGGTCGCCTTCAGGCCCGGACTATCTTGATTGGGGGGTAAGCTTCAGATGAACCGGCTTGACCCCGGCCGCCTTGATCCAAACACACAGTTGGTTGCCCTCGAGCTCACGAGTGTATCCAAGCCGATAATCTTTCGTTTCGTTGAGGGTCCGTCCGTCCAGTTTGACTTGCACGCCGGAATCTCCCCAGCCCTTGATGACCAAGCAGATAGCGGAGAGCGGAGATTCTTCGCTGGCCGGTAGGACTCCGTCCAAAACGGAAGGACGTCCGGGCGATCCGCATTTCAGAAGATAAGCGCGCTCGGAGAGATCATAGCCCTCGTTTTCGTACCCCGCCCCGTTGATCTCGAGCTTCGGGGACCGGGTCCACCCTTTGCCCAGGGCGGCCAACTCGGCCGCCGTCCTTTCGGTCGTTCCGTAGAGCCAACTTGCCCAATACGTCTGGTCCGGCCCGTCGTGGAGAAAAGGATCCGTCGTCGTCCCTAAAAAGCTTGATGGCTGGTCGGGAGCCTGGGCGTCTCTCCCGTCGGAGGAAATTTGGGCCACGGGCCAGTGATTACAGGTCGAAAACCTGGAATATAGCCCTTCGTTTCCGCCGATGTATCCTCTCCGGCTGCCGGGCTCAAAGATGATGAAGGGCTTAGCCTTGGATTTCAGATTGACGACCTGGATCAGTGGTTCCGCAGGCTCGGACTGCCTGAGAGAAGCCGGCTCCTTGGTCCAGGCATAGGTGTGGCTTTCACCTTTAAAATTGGCCAAAGTGATAAAATCGAGGTTGATGACATCCTCAGGCCGTTGGCCCGGATGGCAGAGGACAATCGTCTCTTGCTTTTGAATCCAGGGCGGGTAGTGATCGCCGTCGAAAGGCTTGCGCCATATCATTTTCCGCGTTCCTGTTCCGTCTGGATAAAAGGTGTAATATTCATCCACCCAGAATTCCCAGCCCGTTTTTTCGTCCCGGACCCAAAGATGGTCTCGGGAACTCACCGGAGCGTAGCGCCAATGGATGACGACCCGCGCCTGCGTATTTTCGATGATCCGGACGTTCGAATACCGGCAGTGGATGTCCTGCATGTGCTCGATGCATCCTTCCTCGCCCGTACCAGTCTCGGCGCTTTGGTCGGCCATCCAGATCCCGTTTTCCATCACCCAAGCGGGAGAATAGCGGGTTCCTCGCCAGAAGACGACTCGGATCGGAGAGTTGTCGAACTGAACAACGATGTCGGGATGCGAGGCGACAGGCCAGAGCGCGTCCCATTCCTCATAATATTTCAACTTGGCGTAGTAGGCGCCGAAGCGGCCCGGTCCCGCGGGCCCGGAGGGCATGACGCGCGGCGCGAAAGCGACGGCCGGAACCTGCTTTTGACTCTGGAAGCTGTTGATGATCTCCCGGGAGGGCAGCGCGCGATTGTAAAGTCTGACTTCATCGATCAACCCGTCAAGGGAAAACCACGAGGGGATATTGCCGTTCCCCCGGCCAAAAAAGGGCGAGATTTTTTCGCGATTCATGCCCACGAGCAAGTCCGTTCCCTGGGCAAAGAAGATCCTCCCTTTGGCTGATTTTCGCCCGGCTTCCTGGCCGTCGAGATAAACCGCGAGCAGACCGCTGTCGGCATCATATGATCCGGCAATATGGACCCATTTTTTTGGAGGAATAGCGGCCTCGCTCGTACACTCGACCCACCGGCCGTCGATCGCCATCCTCAGCCCTACATGTCCCCGGGCATCCAAGCCAAAAAAATAGCCGTGGTCATTCTGCTCTTGACTGATGATCGGGCACCAATTCCAAGGATAAGCGGCCAAGGCGACCCAGGCTTCGACGGTAAGGGAGCGGGAAAGACGGGGCGCCGCCTTGGCGGCTCGGACAACTGACGTGGTGAATCCGTCGAACTTCAAGGCCGTCCCGGAAACACCGGCGACATATTTAAAGTTGCCCCGAAGCGAATCACTGATCTGCGTCACGGAGTCCGAAACGACACGGTCGGAGCGCGTGTCGAATTTCCACCAGGCGACGGGATCCTGCGCCTGGGCAAAAGCCGCGGACAACGCCTGGCAAGCCGCCGCGATCACGAAAAGGAAATTGGATAATTTCACGTCTTCCTCCTTTTGGGGATCTCAGCCCTGCAAAATCGTTACCAAATCCTTCAGGTCGGCGTAGCGGCGAAACTCGCCGTTGGGATTGCTATAGAGCCCGGTGTCGGCCGGCTTTTTGCCGGTCATCAGCGAGCTGCGCGACGGCACGCAGGCCGGCGCCGCACACACGGCATTGGTAAACACCACGCCGCGCCGGGCCAACCGGTCGATATTGGGCGTCTTGGCATCGGGATTCCCCCCTAGGCAGCCGACCCAGTCGTTCAGATCGTCCACGGCGATAAAGAGCACGTTGGGTTTGGAGAGGGCGGCCGGCGCCGACTTGTTTGCCGGCGACAAAAACAAGCCGGGAAGCAGCAGCCAAAGATAGATATTCATAAAGGCGCGTCTCAACTTTGATTTGAAGGATTTTCCCATCTTTCTCATATTGACCTTCCTCTGATAATATCATACCTTATAATTTCCATCAGCATCTTCATCTTCTGGTGACGGCCGGCGGCCTGGACGCGACGGGTGTTTTCCATGAAATCGCCCGGATCGATGACGCCCGGCTGTCGGAGCTTTTTGCCCGGGAGGTGCCGGCGATGCTCGTGGGAAAGGAACTGCTGAGCCCGGAGTGGGCCGAGCGCCTCCTCTCCTGGCGGCATTCCGGTTTCAACGTCCATAGTCTGGTCCGGACCGAAACCAAGTCTGAAGCCGAGCGAGTGGGAAAGTACATGATCCGGCCGGTCGTTTCCTTGGAGCGGCTAGAATTTATAGGGCCGGAGGGCGATGCAATCTTGGGCCTCGGCGCTGGCGGCCCTGATTCGCAAGGCTCATCGAGGACAGGCGAAACGCCGCCCTGATTCGCAAGACTCATCCTGATTCAGTAGCCTCATCGAGGACTGCGAAGCGCTGTGGAGGACGATGAAGCATCGCCGGAAAGAGAGCTTCTGGATCTTCCGATGATCGCCGATCCCCCCGTCGATTATTTTTCATGATGGGTGACGAGAGAGAAGGGCGAAATCCGGCTGATTTTCGGCTCATTCTGAGTCTTGAGCAACAGCCGGGCCGGAGCGATACGCCTTCAATCGGACATTTTTTGGTCTCATTGACATCGCCGAGCGGCCGAAAGTATATTACCGATGTGATCACGTTGGGAACTTCATCGGTCGGAGAAGGGAGTTCGTGGCGTTATGTCGGGACAGGGGCTTTGCCGCGGCTTCCGGTCGACACATTCAGGTCGATGTGAGCAAGGGCTACCCGGCGAGGGACAACGCCGACACGATGGTCAAGTGGATCAAGCCGCCGCCCTCTTCGACAGGCTCAGGGCAGGCGGCCTACAAGGACGACTTCACGCTGTTCGACAAGGACTGCGAAGAGAGTGGCGCTCAAGTGTTCGCGCCCCCGATACCGGAACGAAAAGGACGAAAGAGAAAGGCCAACCACACCGCGGTATCGTCGCCAAGCGCACCAAACCGTCAAGGCGTGAGTTAGTCGGAAGGAATTTATGGCGAACGAAAAAATTTCCAGACGCGAGTTCTTGGAACGGAGCGTTTCTGCCTGTGCTGCCTTGCCCCTGGCTGTGTTGGCCCAAACTGCTGGAAAGAAAACTCCGGGGCCGGAAGGAAAACCCAATATCCTGTTGATCTTTTCTGATCAACAGCATTGGCAGGCCTTGGGCTTCATGGATCCCTTCTTCGATACGCCCAATCTCGATAGGCTGGCAGAGCAAAGCATGGTGTTTGAACGGGCCTTCTGTAC
>Ga0315288_10001608_pt1 | contig 29143 bp, 30 predicted proteins | sample YL17G11_20_MG_FD_203454 | JGI IMG/M metagenome (GOLD analysis project Ga0315288, IMG submission 203454) | Sediment microbial communities from Yellowstone Lake, YNP, Wyoming, USA - YL17G11_20 | ecosystem: Environmental > Aquatic > Freshwater > Lake > Sediment | place: USA: Wyoming | collected... | reverse complement strand
AAAATCAAGTTGTTTTTGTGACATTGGGTGTCTCCTTTCCTTTTAATGGTTCGCTCAATCGGGAAAGGATACACCTTTTGTCTTTCTCAAACAAACTAATTCTACACACAAATATTTACATCACCTGGAAGGTGAAAGGTGTAATGTGAAAGGGAATAGCGAAGAGCATATAGCAAAATGGTTCGATTCCCTTTACCCTTCAACTTTGTTCCGGGTGATCCTGAATTCAGTGAAGGGTTAGTGCTCTGAGTCTATCGAAGGGTGAAACGCAGACCGACTCTATAAGGACGCACGCTAAAGATAAACAGACTTAAGCAACTTCCCCATATTGGCATCACCTGATTCGAAAAAGATAATGAAAGTCTAGTGATACAGTCTGGTGAAAACTGCTTGACAACGATCTAAGTCATTCAATCTACCACCACTACCAGCGTAACTGCAAAAATCTTTGTTGCCCCCGCTTCAAGAAGCATCTGAGCGCACTCGTTTAAAGTGGCTCCGGTGGTAATCACGTCGTCGACCAAAATCACCTGCTTACCATTTATCTTCTCCGGCTGGGTGATCACAAAAGCATCTTTTACGTTTTCCTTCCTCTGTTGCGGATCCAGATAGGTTTGATCCTGGGTATGCTTTTTTCTCTTTAGAATTCCCTTGGCCAAAGGAACGCCTGTCCTCTGGGAAACACCTTGTGCCAAGATGTCACTTTGATTAAAGCCCCTTTCCCTATGCCGGGAGCGATGCAGAGGAACCGGAATTATGAGATCACAATTTAGAAAATCTTTTTCTTTAGCTACTTTTTCACCCAAGCTTTTTGCCAAACGCTCGCCCAAATGAATCTTCTTATCATATTTGAATCTATGTATCAGGGTTCTGTAATAATCGTTAAAAGTTCCCAAAGATCTAACCGCAAGAATTTTTCGATCTTCTGGATGCTTCAAAAAACTACAGCGGTGTTCAAAATCAGCATCACCATTCTCCAGAAAAGATTTACAATAGGGACAATAGGAGGAAGGAAGAGAAGCTAAGGCATTCCAGCAGTCTTCACAGACCTCTTTTTCTCCCCTTCTTAATGGTTTTTCACAGATGGGGCAACTTTGAGGATAGACAAAGTCAAGGAGGTCGTCTTTGAGCGTCAAGGCAGATTTTTTTATCTTGAGAAAAAGCATGTTAGGATGATCAAGAATATCATGGTTCAGGCGGGGGTTCAACCCAGTCCGAACAGGGGAGAGCCAGTTTTGAGTATTGCGTTTTTCCTCTTTAATCTAAACTCTATACTCTCAACTCTCAACTCTCCAGAATAAACGTCACCGGACCCCAGTTGGAAATTTCCACCAGCATCTTTGCTCCAAAGATTCCGCTTTCTGCTTTTAGACCGGTGGCTTTTATCTGGTCTATGAATTTCTGGTATAGTTTTTCTGCCTCTTGTGGATTTAAGGCATTGGTAAAGCTGGGACGCCTTCCTTTCCGGGTGTCTCCGTAGAGGGTGAACTGCGAGACCACCAGCACCTCTGCTTTTACGTCCAGAGCCGAAAGGTTCATCTTCTGCTCGGAGTCTTCGAATATCCTTAAATTAACGCATTTGTCTGCTAAATACTCCACGTCTTTTTCGCTATCACCGGTTTTCGCTCCAAACAGAAGGACTAACCCTTTCTGGATCTGCCCTACCACTTTTCCTTCCACCGTCACCTTAGCTTCTTTTACTCTCTGCAAAACCACTCGCAATTTCTTCTCCTGATTTTATCTTATGTAGAATCTTTGAGCAAAGTTAACGCTCATAAAAAAGGTTGTCAACAGAAAAACTATGTTGGATTTCCCCATTTAATTATCCCCGCTCCCGCAGGCAAACGAGACTGTTGAAAAAGTCATTTCGGAAAACAGATACAGCGTAGGGACAGGGTTTGTTGAGCGTGTGAAATCCCGCTTTTACGGAGTCCCTGTCCTAAATCCATAACAGACAGCCACACTTCGTGCTGAGCGCACTCAGTGCGAAGCAAGGGCTGTCCCCACGAAACTCTTTTTTCTTATTGAGCTTCAGAACCTACTTTTTCAACATGTCCTAAAGCTTGTGGCAATTTATGAGCAAAAAGAATCCTTAACTTTTGCTACGATTTATTGCCACGACCTTCAGGTTGTAGGATGAAGTGAAGAACTCCCCCACTCCTATGGGCTTTAGCCCACAGAATCCTGCGGCTACAAACCTCCTTTCTTTTGTTAACTCTCCCTTTTATTTGTATTGATGGAGTCGACGTCGTTGCCACTCTTTCGGACCGACTTTTTTATTCAAATAAAACTCGAAAATTGATTGACAGGTAAGAGAAGAACTGTTTTATTGAAGTGAAAGCCCGAAAGTTATGAACCTCTTAAACGGAGGGAAGTATATGCCCAGGTCAATAATCCAAACGGAGAATGCTCCGAAGGCTGTAGGACCGTATTCGCAGGCGGTCAAGCTGGAGGGGGAATCTTTGATCTTTGTTTCCGGACAAATCGCATTGGACCCCAAAACGGGTGAGAAAATTCACGGTGGTATCGCTCCGGAGACCAGACAGGTCCTGGAGAATCTCAAAGCTATTCTGGAGTCAGCAGGGTCGAGCTTAGAAAAAGTGGTGAAAACCACTGTCTTCCTTCAAAGCATGGACGATTTTGGAGTGATAAACGAGATCTATAGCCAGTATTTCAAAACCGATCCTCCTGCCAGAGCGACCATCGAGGTTTCCCGCCTGCCTAAGGGAATGAAAATAGAAATAGAAGCGGTGGCGTACGTATAAACCTTGTAGGGACTTTGTAGGGACAACTAATGAGTTGTCCCTACAGGTATTCCTAAGATTCGGTACGTCCTTTCCACTGTATGCGGAGAGTTAGTGGTTGGATTAAAATCCTCCTTAAGAAGCAATAGATCCCTCACTTCCTTTCCATCTAAGATGGGTTCACCTGGGGTTGAATTATATGGTTCATGCCATTGGCGGAAAATCCTGTAGTTACCCCCGCATAATTCAGCCGAATACAAATCCCGCTCAAAAAGGGGCGATCTTAGTCTCTCGGATGTATCTTCTTGTATTAGGAATTTACAAAAATAAAATCCTTATGGGCTAAAGACTGTTGATTTTTTGCGTATTTTGAATAGTAAGTGAAAGTTCTTGTGCTTGCTTAGGTAAAAAGTCTTTGTGAAAAATATCACTTGACTAAGACTGAATTAATTTTATCTTACTTAGATAAATTTTGGGTAAAAAATGCCCTCATTTCAACTCGCTTACGGAGGTTAACACATGTCACCCACCTCGATGGGAAAATTTTGGAGGAAACCGTTAGATTTCGATAAACTGGACATTCCACACGGTGAGCTGCACATCATAAAAGAGAGATGCAAAGGATGTGGATTTTGTGTAGAGTATTGTCCCTTAGACGTTTTGGAGCTATCCACGGAATTCAACTCTAAAGGGTATCATCCTCCCTTTGTGGCAAAGGAGAACACCTGTGTTTTCTGTGGATTGTGTGAGATGCTCTGTCCGGAGTTCGCCATATTTGTGACGGAGAAAAAATCCGCATCTGGCGGAAAAGAGAAAAAAGAAAAGCAGGAGGTAAATAAAGTTGAAAGCTGATCCTAAAGGTGTATTAACCGGAGAACATTATTTAGACGGCGACCATGCCTGCTCCGAGGGGGCGTTAGCCGCAGGTTGTCGTTTCTTAGCCGGCTATCCCATCACCCCCTCTACGGAAGTGGCGGAAAGGGTGGCGGAGCGTTTCCCTTATGTGGGAGGGATTTTCATCCAGATGGAAGACGAGATGGCATCCATGGCCGCAGTGATCGGAGCTGCCTGGGGAGGAGTGAAATCTATGACCGTTACCTCTGGTCCCGGTTTCTCCTTAATGATGGAAAACATCGGACTGGCCGCTATGATGGAAGCACCCTGTGTGGTGATCAACGTTCAAAGAGGCGGACCCTCCACCGGACTTCCCACCCTTCCAGGACAGGCAGACATGATGCAGGCGCGCTGGGGATCTCACGGAGATTACGAGATCATCGCCCTCTCCCCCAATTCGCCTCAGGAATGCTTCGAGGTGGTGATAAAAGCTTTTAATCTCTCCGAGAAATATAGAGTGCCGGTGTTGGTGATGGCCGACGAGTGTGTGGGACATATGACCGAAAAGGTGGTGATCCCAAAGGCGGAGGAGATAGAGCTTTATCCCCGGCGTTATACCAAGCTTCCGCCCAGTGAATATCTTCCCTTCAAGCCTGGTCCCGACATGATACCGGAGATGGTTAAGGCTGGAGACGGATATAAAATCCACATAACCGGTCTGACCCATGATCAAAAAGGCTATCCGGTCATGAACTGGGAAACGCAGGAGAAACTGGTGAGAAGGCTAGTGGATAAGATCAGGTTACATGCAGACGAGCTGGTGGACATAGAAGAGATAGAGATGAAAGATGCGGAGGTGGTGATCTTTTCTTACGGGATAAGCTCACGGGTATCTATCCCCGCCCTGCAAAAAGCAAGAAAAGAGGGGATAAAGGTGGGACTTCTGCGACCAATTATAGTCTGGCCCTTTCCGGAAAAGAAGATAAGAGAGCTAGCCAGCAAGGTTAAAGCTTTGGTGGTGGTGGAGATGAATTACGGACAGATGTTTTATGAGGTGGAGCGATGTGCCGGGGGTAAAGCTAAAACGCTTTTAGTTCCACATGGAGGAGGATGGGTGCACGATCCCGAGGACATATTAAAAGCTATCAAGGAGGCATTAAAATGAAAGCAACCGAGATAATGGAACCACCGGTGACTGAGGAGATGGATCATCCGATGGAGAACATATTGCGGATGGATCGGATTCCGCATATCTGGTGCTCCACCTGCGGGATCGGAACTGCGCTGACTTCCTTTGCGGAGGCGTTAAAAAAGATCACTACTCCCTTGGAGAAAGTATGTGTGGTCTCTGGAATTGGCTGTTCCGGTAGAAGCGCTGGATATATCAAATTAGATTCTTTTCATTCCACGCATGGGCGGGCGATTCCTTTTGCCACCGGGCTTAAGCTGGCTAATCCGGAGCTTAAGGTGGTGGTTATCAGCGGAGATGGGGATATCGTCGGCATCGGAGGAAATCATCTTATCCATGCCGCCCGCCGAAACATGGACATTCTGGTTTTGTGCATCAACAATTTTGTCTATGCTATGACCGGCGGACAGGTGGCGGCCACTACTCCTCTTACCGCTAACACCTCTACCTCCCCCTATGGGAACTTCGAGCAGCCTTTTAGTTTACCTCACTTAGCCGCATCCTGCGGTGCGGTTTATGTGGCTCGATGGACCTGCCTGCACGTGCGAAGATTGGCTCGCTCCATAGAGGAAGCGATGAATAAAAAGGGATTTTCCTTTATCGAGATCATTGCCCCCTGCTCCACCATCTACGCCCGCAGAAATAGATTGGGCACGGGTTTGGACCTGATGAAGTTCTATCATGACAACAGCGTGATCAAGCATGGAGCGGATACCCGGGAGCTGGATATTGAATTTCAGAAAAAGATCATTGTGGGTAAATTCATAGATCGGGAAAGACCAACCTTCTTGGATGCATACAATGATTGGATGAAACAGAAACTTAAAGATAAATTCGTACCACACGGAGGTCCCCAATGCTGACTGAGATAAGGATAACCGGGTTCGGTGGTCAGGGAGTGATCCGTTTCGGGTATCTTCTGGGGAAGGCGGCATCCATATATGACAGAAAACAAGCCACCATGACCCAGAGCTTTGGACCAGAGGCTCGGGGAAGTGCCTGCAGCTCCCAGGTGGTGATATCCGATGATAGGGTTTTGTATCCCTACGTGACTAAACCGCACTTCGTGGTGGCAATCTCGCAAGAGGGGTATGCCAAACACGCCAACAATATAACTGATGATGGCACTCTGATCATTGATGAGGATTTGGTCAAACCGGACAAAGTAAAAAAGGGAATCAAATTTTTTGCCATACCATCCACTCGCTTTGCCGAGGAGATGGGAGCAAAAATAGCGGCGAATATAGTGATGTTTGGCTTCTTTACCGCCATCACTAACTTGACCACAGAACAATCCGCGCGAAAGGCGATTGAGACTTCCTTCAGCGAGAAATTGATCGACCTGAACTTAAAAGCCTTCGACAAAGGCTATCAATACGGAAAGAGTTTGTTGAGCAAAACGAGTTAAGATTTTGTAGCCGCAGACTTTAGTCTGCGCATCTTTTCGCACTCTGAAGAGTGCGACTACATAAAGGCTTTCGACAGAGGATTTCAATACGGTAAGAGTGTTTTAAATAAATCAGTTTAGAGCATAGAGCGAAGAGCTGAGAGTTAAGAGCAGAGAGCAAAATACCAAAAGCTAAGAATCAAAGTTTAGTTTCAAAGTTTTTGCTCTAAGCTCTATGCTTTATGCTCTGTGCTTTTTACCTTATGCTCTTCACTCTAAATTTGTTTTTCGGGAGGTCATTTTGACGAAAAAAGGAGCATTAGTCATCGGGGGAGGAGTGGCGGGAATTCAGGCATCATTGGATCTAGCGGACGCTGATTTTCAGGTATATCTGGTGGAGCGATCCTCTACCTTAGGTGGAAGGATGGCACAGATAGACAAGACCTTCCCCAGCATGGATTGCGCTATATGAATTCTGGGCCCACGCATGCTGGATGTCGGTCGACATCCCAATGTAAAGCTGTGGAGTTATTCCGAGGTAGTAAAAGTCGAAGGAGAGAGGGGGAATTTCAAAGTCACCGTCCGAAGAAATCCCCGCTTCGTGGATGAGAATGTCTGCGTGGGATGTGGTGATTGCGCCAAAGCGTGTCCGGTGATCGCTCCGAATTTTTTCGACTTGGGCATGGGAGCAAGAAAAGCCATCTATTCCCCGTTTCCTCAAGCTTCACCCCGAACCTATGTGATCGACAGGGAAACTTGTTTGAATAAGACCATATTAGTTTGCGAGAACTGCTATCGATCTTGCAAGCTTAAGTGTATCGACTTCGACATGCTACCTAAGGAGGAGACTATCGAGGTAGGCGCCATCGTGGTTGCCACCGGATTTGATGAATACGATCCGAGAAGTCTGACCAATTTCGGATATGCCCGCTACGAGAATGTTCTGACCGGATTGGAGTTTGAAAGAATTCTGAATGCGTCCGGTCCTTCAGGTGGTCATCTGGTTCGTCCAGCGGACATGAAAACTCCCAAGACTTTGGCGTTTGTTCAATGCGTTGGCTCCAGATCGGTGGGCGAGCGGGGTTATCCCTATTGCTCCTACTTTTGTTGTATGAACACCGTTAAAAACTCGCTTCTGGCAAAAGTGCACCAGCCGGATATCGAGAAGATTTATATCTTTTATAACGACATTAGAGCCTTTGGCAAAGGATACGAGGAGCTATATTTGCGGGCACAGCAGGATCCAGACGTGATCTTCTACAGGGGGAAGCCAGCGAAAATCGAAGAGGATCCAAAAACCAAGGATCTTCTGCTCTTCATCGAAAACATGGATACGAAAGCTGTCGAGAAGGTAAGAGCAGATATAGTAATTCTTTCGTCTGCGGGAGTTCCGGCCGAAGGAACAGCCAGACTTGCTCAGATTTTGGGGATAGAGCTGGACAAATCTGGTTTCTTCAAGCAATCAGATTCTACCTCATTTTTAGAATCCACGAAAGAAGGAATTTACCTTTGCGGAAGTGCAGCGGGACTTAAAGACATCACCGATTCTGTATCTATAGGCTCTGCGGCCGCTTTAAAGGTTTCAGAGCATTTAAAAGGTCAACAAGTAAAAAGAGAGCCGATCAAAGTCGAGCCTCTCAATGTGGATGGACAACCCAGAATCGGAGTATTCGTCTGCCATTGTGGAATCAACATAGCGGGAGTGGTGAACGTGGTAGAGGTGGAGGAGTATGCCAGATCGCTTCCCGGAGTCACCTACGTGAGTCGGGAGCTTTTCACCTGTTCGGATGGGACGCAGAGGCTCATGCAGGAGAAGATTATAGAGGAAAAACTAAATCGAGTGGTTGTGGCAGCATGCACACCCCGCACGCACGAGCCGATCTTTCAGGAGACCTGCAAACGAGCGGGGCTTAATCCATATCTATTTGAGATGGCAAACATCCGGGATCAGTGCTCCTGGGTCCATGCTGGCGAGCCGGAGGCAGCAACCAGGAAGGCGAAAGACCTTTTGCGCATGGCGGTTGCCCGAGCTTATCATCTGGAGCCTCTGGAGAGAAGACAAGTCCCCATGAATCCAGAGATTTTGATAATCGGTGGTGGCATATCAGGAATTCAATCTGCTCTGGATTTGGCTATAAAAGGGGAGAAGGTGACTTTGATCGAGAAGGAAAAAGAGCTGGGAGGAAGAGTAAAAGATTTAGGCAATCTTTTGGGAAGTGAATTGACCGGGGAGGAGCTGATAAAAAGCAAGGTGGAAGAACTCAAAAAAAGAAAGATTAAAGTGCTTACTTCCACGACGATCAAAGATGTAAGCGGATTTGTAGGAAATTTTGAGGTCACCTTGGAGATGCCCGCATCAGTAAAAGGTAAGAAAACCAAGACGGAAAAGCTGAATGTCGGTGCAATTATATTGGCCGTCGGCTCTGACCTTTTCGATCCTAAAGGAAAATTCGGGTATGGTGAATTCCCCAATGTTTTAACCAATATGGAGCTGGAGGAGTTTCTAAAACAGGATCAAGAGGAGCTAAAGATCAATAATAAAAAGCCGGAAAATGTTGCTTTCATCCAGTGTGTGGGTTCAAGGGAGAAGGGCGGAAACGAATATTGCTCTCGATACTGCTGTCAGGTGGCGATCAAACAAGCGACAGAGCTTCAGAAAAAGGGAGTTAATGTTGTAGTTTACTGCAGAGACATCCGGACTTTCGATAAAGGCGCGGAGGAGGCATATCGAGAGGCAAGAGGAGCAGGCGTTCTGTTTTTGAGATACGACGAACAGCACCCGCCGGAGGTTATTGGAGACAAGAAGGCTACCAAAATAAAACTATTTCAGCCTCATTCCAAAGCTGAGACGGAATTACCGGTCGATGCGGTGATACTCTCCGTGGGCATGGTGCCAAAAGAAAAGGATTTCGCCGAGCTTCAGAATCTTTTCAAAGTCCCTCGAGGACTGGATGGATTTTTCTTAGAGAGACACTCCAAGTTAGGTCCGGTGGAGACGAATACCGCAGGAATATTCATCTGTGGCTGTGCTCATTCTCCCAAGGGAATATCCGACAGTTTATTCTCCGCTCAGGGAGCGGCAGGCAAAGCTTCTATCCTCACTTCTAGAGATCATATCGAGCTGGAGCCGGTGGTTTGTCAGGTGGTGAATAAGGAACTATGCCGAGTCTGCGGAATATGCGTGAAGTTATGTGAATTTAACGGTCCACAATTGGTGGATCGAGGAGATGGTGTTTTGATTTGTGAGATAAACGAAGCTTTATGCAAAGGCTGTGGCACCTGCGCTTCATATTGTCCCACCGGCGCCATCATTGCACGACACTTCACAGACGAACAGATAGATGTGATGATAGATACGCTGTTGGTGTGGGATAAATGATAGAATCAACTTTGGATTAAAGATGAAAAGTACTGCTTTATTATTACTGAGCCTTTTAGTATTGTTGGCAGGATGTTCCAAGAAGAAGTCTACCCAACCCGAGCCGGAGCCTGATTACATTCTCCAGGCATCCCAGACCATCGGCTCGGAGGGGGATACTCTGACTATTAGCGATTTCTCTCTCATTGTTCCACAAGGAGCATTTGCCTCGAATGCCACTCTGAAACTGTATGCGTCTTCAAAAGATAAACCTTTTGGGGACTACGGTGTCACCAGAACCTTCCGGCTAGAGGGGCTTCCCACTGGATACTATATGCCATTGCGGTTGTGCATCAAATACCAGGGACCACTTTTCCACCAGAGCTTCATTGCCATCGGCGAAGAGGTTTTTGCACGCAGTTTGTGTAAATTTAGGACTGCCTATAGGTTTTTTTCGACGGCAGACTCATCAGGTTATCTTGTATGCGAATTGCCAGTGTTACAGCAACCCGAGGGAACCAGTTGGGGAAACTATAAGAATGCATCGATCACGCAAGCGGGAAATAATATTAACGCCGTTGGTGTAACTGGTCAGTCTCCATATACAACTCCACAAGGACATTTCGAAATCACGTTTCCTGTTGACATTGTGCCAGCCGCTTCAGTGGACAGCTTGGGAAGGTATCTTGAGGACGCTTTCAGCGAATTTCAGACGATGAAGTTCAGTTATGATAGAAGAGAAAAGTTCCCAGTAAAAGTTACTGTCAAAGACTTGGGGGGCGATGCAGGTGGATGCTGCAATTCAAAGTGGTGCAACAATCATGGATACATTGATGTCCATCAGGATGACATGCCTAACCTCCAAGAAATACGTCTTTCCGCAGGGCATGAGTTCTTTCACTTGGTTCAAGGCTTGTATGACTCGCGTGGATCATGGACCAAAGCAACAGGTCCTGGTCCTCACTATTGGCTGGATGAAGCAACCGCAGTATGGAGTGAAGAGAAGTTTACGGATGTCGCCGACTACCGGTCAAACGCTTTAACCAGAGAGAATCGGATGATGGCTCCGTTTAGGGGTATGCATGCGGGCGCTCAAGGATCAAATGACATAGCACAAGCTCACGGCTACGGTATGCCAGGAGTGATTAAGTACCTGGTTGACCACTATGGAGATACTATCCTGGTCAGAATGTATGAAAAAATTTACCAACAGAAGAATCCGGCAGAGACGGTCATATCCAGCATACCGGATCCATTAAACGTGTGGTGGCCCAGATTTTTCCGTGAATACGTTGGTGGTAATATCTATGGACTTGGTGGTGACGTTTTCACGAGTGCTCAAAATGTAACAGGTGTTTTTGATATCAATACGCAGAGTGACACTTTAAGAACACTCGCTGAAAGCTACCCCGATCTATCCGCCAGGCTATATCGAATAAATTTGAACTATACCAGCATAAATAGCAGTGCTCAGATCAGATTTAGGGTGAGTTCGCCAAACGCAAATCCCGATTATATGAAGGCGGTGGTCTTCAAATTGAAATCGAACTCGTTACAGTATGTTGACAATGGCGCTGAAGTAACCATCAGCAAGGTAAGAGAGCTTACCGACGGTGATTATGACCTTATGGTCGTGGTTGTGAATAGCCGTCACGAGATATCGTTCACGGGGTCCACCAACATAAGCCTTGAAATAAAGGTCCAAGGACCTCCACGGCTCTCCTTTTACAAGCAGTGTAAAATTACTTTCGGTGCTAACGGACTCTTCATAGATTCTGAAGGAAGATCTACCACCAGGGATTTCTCAATGGGCTTCGAACAGGCGGGTGAGTTCTCCGGCAACACATTTACCGCCTTGTGGGATTATACAACTCCTAGTGGGAATCTCCGTGATTCTGGAAGCATCTCGGTAACGGTTGATAGTTTAACATATAAAGTGATCAGTTTTAGTGCAAACTATAAGAGAGTTGATAATTCCGGGGGGGTTACTTATAATTATAGTTTAAGTGGAGAAAATTTCCCTTTGACTAAAGAGCCGATACATGGGTGGCTTGTGGGCGAGGTTTCCGGGAAGGAGGCTTGTTCCTATATTTCTACCATTGACGATAAACGGACTTGGATCAATGGAGATTGGGAGGTCTTGGCAGGCTATGAGTGTGAAACTTATGGTTCGTTATATATCGAATTTCGGGACTGAGCACATTGGTCTAACATCACCACAATTTACACTAATAGAGGGTTTGCCGTTGTGAGTCTATTGGGACCAAACAGCAAATATGGATCATTTATAAATGAAGATTGCAGAACTGAAGACAATGGAACATTGTATTTTTTAAGGAAATAGTAATATGAGTGGACAATCAGATAACTTTGACCCAAGAGTCGTCGTCTTCGCCTGTAACTGGTGTTCGTATGCCGGAGCGGATACTGCTGGAGTTGGACGAATGCAATATCCGTCTAATGTGCGACTGATTAGAGTCATGTGTTCCGGCAGGATCAGCCCCGCTCACGTATTCCGAGCATTTGAAAAAGGCGCAGACGGCGTAATGTGGTCGGGGTGACATTTCGGCGATTGCCATTACACCTTTGGCAATCATCGAGCTGCGGAGCAGTTCGAGATCACTAAAAAGCTTTTCGAGCTTCTGGGCTTGGAAAAGGAAAGACTGAGGCTGGAGTGGTTTTCCGCCGCTGAAGGTCAAAGATTTGCCCAGGTGATTACGCAATTCATAGAGGATGTGAAGAAAGTAGGACCAAGTCCGCTGAGGAAGGTGAGCAAAAGACAACCACAATAAACAGTTAGAAATAGAAAAGGAGTGAACCGTAAGGATTTTATCCCAGGAGGATGGATAAAAGGCTGACGCCTTAAATCCTAAATTAAAAGGCTTATGCTTTAAATCCTAAATACAATTTTGATTTTTGAATTCCAAAAAGGTTGATACAATATGAAAGAATCTATCAAACATACCAAAGCTTATCTTTGTCTGGACTGTGGAAAATGCACCGCTATTTGCCCCATCTCCAGAGTGAACAAGGGTTATTCACCCCGAAGGCTTCTTACCAAAGCACTAACCGGTACTAATGAGAACTTACTTAAAGACCATACCGTCTGGACCTGCCTTACTTGTATGCAGTGTCAACAGAGATGCCCGTCAGACATTGACTACATCGAATTCACGCTTAGGACCCGAACAGAGGCAAAAGGTAATGGTCAAGAAGCTACCTGTTCACACGGTGGAGCTTTGCAATCATTGATGAAAATAATGACTGCTCCAGAGCTGAAACAGAACCGATTAGGATGGATAACTCCAGACTTGAAAACATCGGAGAAGTCTGAATACCTTTATTTTGTGGGATGTCTTCCTTATTTTGACGTCTTCTTCACGGACATAAAGGCAAATTCACTGGAATCTGCGAGATCAACTTTGAAGATTCTGAACTTCTTGGGAATTGAGCCACAAGTTTTGGCAAACGAAAGATGTTGCGGCCATGATCTTTTATGGATGGGAGACGTGGATAATTTCAAAAGATTGGCGGAGCATAATCTTAAGTTGATAAAGGAATCGGGAGCAAAGAAGATCGTCACCTCCTGTCCCGAATGCTTGGTCAGTTTGAAATTTGATTACCCGGAGATATTCGGAAAGCAAAATTATGAGGTGTTTCACATTTCGGAGTTAATCTCAGAAAAGCTTTCTAAGGATAAACCTAAGTTGAAAAAGCTGGACATAAAGGTTACATATCAAGACCCGTGCAGATTAGGCCGATTCAGCGAGATATTCGATCCACCCAGAGAGGTGATCAAAGCTTCCGGAGTTGAGTTTCTGGAGATGCCTAGAAACCGAAAAAACGCCACCTGTTGCGGAACCTCTTCCTGGGTGAATTGCGATATATATTCCAAAATGATTCAGACCAATAGATTGAAGGAGGCAAAAAATACCCAAGCAGAAATTTTGATCACCGCTTGTCCCAAATGCCAGATTCATTTCTCCTGCACCCAGAATGCGGAAGGCTATCCGAAAGAGTTAAAACTGAGAATTGTTGATTTGACCACGCTGTTTGCGGAGGCGATAACATAAATAAAGGCATGGCTCTCTTGCGTTGGTAATGGACACCTTGTCCGTTACCAACGATGTCAAGTTAAAACTGAGGATTATTGATCTGATTACGTTGTTTGCAGAAGCGATAACTTAAGTTATAAAGCTGAAGTATTACTTGAAATGACCTCTTACGAGAGGAGGTTACAATGGGGCTCACGGTTTTAGAAATTGAAGTTGGTAATCCCGCTCACCCTAAGATCACTAAGAAGCTGGAATTCTTGATTGACTCAGGTGCCATTTACTCCGTGGTTCCCACTCAGATTTTAAAAAAGTTAGGTATCAAGCCTTTGGGAAAACAGGAATTCCGATTGGCAAATGGCGAGAAGATTGTGCGTAAAAAGGGAGGAGCGCTTTTCAAATATGGTGATCGGATAGGCGTAGCGGACGTCATCTTTGGAGAAAAAGGTGACAGTGTTCTTCTCGGCGCCTTTACCCTTGAAGCACTGGGATTGTCCCTTGATCCCTTGCGACGAGAGTTAAAGCCATTACCTATGATGCTTGGTGTCCTGTTAAATAAAATGTGAACGTGATGAATACAATTATAGGAGTGAAGGTATGAATACTTCTGAAAAACAAAAGATAGTCGACATAATGAAAGAATGTTGTCTTTTCGCATTTCTGGCAACCTCGGACGGCGACCAGCCACAGGTTCGTCCGGTTTCTCCCATAGTAGAAGACGATCTGTCGGTCTGGGTGGCAACCTTCGCCAGCTCCAGAAAGGTGAAACAGATAAATCAAAATCCCAAAATCTGTCTCTCTTTTGTCCAACATCCATCTGGAGAGAAATCCGCCATGATAATTGGAGAAGCTAAGGTAACGGAAGACATGGAACAGAAAAAAAGAGTGTGGAAATTGGCACCGTATGACATATCACAACATTTTCCCGAAGGTCCGGAATCAAAGGAGTATTGTCTTTTGAAAATTAACCCTAAGAAAATTGAATGGTGGGAAAGCCGGGAAGGTGGAAGGAAAATTTATGAGCTATAGCTGTAAATTTAATAGAAAACGATTTGTCGTTTATTGACATAAAGGCATTGAATTATGAACAAGAAAGCTTTTGAAAAAGAATTGGCGAAAATTATTAATATCTGCCGAGAGTTTGGTGCTAACAAAGTGCTGTTATTTGGATCTTGTCTCTCTGACATTGAATCAGCCAGCGATATTGACATTGCAGTAAGCGGGATTAAACCTAAAGAGTTTTTCAGGTTCTATGGTAAAATCTCTATGGCAGTTGATGATGAGGTGGATTTAATCGATTTGGAAGACATAAGGGAACATATTCGAAATAGAATTATATCCAAGGGGAAGCTTATTTATGGAAGATAAGTATAAGGAGTTAAAAGAAGACGTATTGGATGAGGAAAAAGCGATAGAAGATGCCATAATACGACTCCTTGAAGTCAGAAGCAAGTTTGATCCTCAAGTAAAAGATTATTCCATTGAACCAGCCATGGGAACTTACTTAATGAATTTCTATAATGGAATAAAAAATGTTTTAAAGCGCATAAGCAAGGAGTACTATCAAACCATGCCCAAAGGTGAAAGCTGGCACAAAGAGTCACTTGTTTTGTCCGCGAATTCCCCTCAAGGGAAAGTTGCTTTATTTAACCAGCAAATAATGGAATGGCTATATCCTTATAGAAATTTCAGACATTGATTTGTAAGTGGTTATGGCTTTCAGCTAAAAGGCGAAAAGATGCTGGAATTGATTGATAATATTCAAGTTTTGTGGAATGACATAAAGGAAGCTATTTCTGAATTTTGGGACAAGTTATAAACATTAAACAGCTGTAAAGGATGATCGTGAAAGATCAAATAGTAGAGATCGTCAAAAGAATAGTAGACAATTATAAGCCGGAGAAGATTATCCTCTTTGGCTCCTACGCTTATGGCACGCCCAAAAAGGATAGCGATTTAGACTTATTGGTTGTAAAAGAGAGCGATCTGCCAAGATATAAAAGGGCAAGGGAAATAAGAAAACTTCTTTGGGGTATTTCTGAGATTCCAAAAGACATTATCGTCTATACCCAGAGGGAAATTGATGAGTGGAGGGAAGTAGACGAGGCGTTTGTTACCCAGGTGGTGAAGAGGGGCAAGATTCTATATGAAGACAAGGGCAGAACTAATAAATAGTTGGATCGACAAAGCCGACAAGGATCTGCTTACCGCTGAGCACGAGTTATCATTCTCCAAGGTGGTAACCGAAAGCGTCTGCTTTCATTGTCAACAAGCTGTCGAAAAGTATTTGAAAGCATATTTGGTCTTTTTGGGTATCCCTTTTGTTAAGACACACGAAATTGGAGAGTTAATCACCAAATGCGAAAGCAAAGACAAAGATGTTTCTATGTTCAAAGAAGAGGCAGATAAGCTCACGGATTACGCCATTGAAATTCGGTATCCCGATGATTGGTATGAACCGACTTTGAATGAAGCGAAAGAAGCTTCTACCATTGCGACGAAAATTAAAGAATACATTCAGCACAGAATGACTAAAGTTTGACAGACAATAATAAATGGAGGTGAGTTAACTTGGCTGATAAGAAAAATCCAGAAAAAGAAAACGATTTAAGGATCGGTGTATTTGTCTGCGAATGTGGCTTGAACATCGCTGGATCGTTAGACTGCGAGGAGGTGCGCAAATATGCAGAGACCTTGCCGGATGTGGCGGTGTCGGTCTTGAATAAATATACCTGTGCTGATCCAGGACAGAATGAGATCAAAAGGTATATCAAGGAACATAATCTGAATCGGGTGGTGGTGGCATCCTGCTCTCCTCGTATGCATGAGCCGACATTTAGAGCCTGCGTAGCAGATGTGGGAGTGAATCCATATCTTTTGGAGATGGTCAACCTAAGAGAGCACTGTAGCTGGGTGCATCTCCATGACCGCAAAGGAGCAACGGAAAAAGCCAAGGATATGGTAAAGGTCGGAGTAGCCAGAGCCAGAAACTTAGAGCCACAGATAGAAAAAACGGTTCCGGTTACCAAGGCGGCTTTGGTAATTGGAGGAGGAGTAGCAGGCATTCAGGCTTCATTGGATTTAGCGGATGCGGGCATTCAAGTGTATCTGGTGGAGAAAGAGCCATCCATTGGTGGCATCATGGCAGCATTGGATAAAACCTATCCCACCATGGATTGCAGTATATGAATTCTGGGACCGAAGATGATGGATGTCGGTCGACATCCCAGAGTAAAACTCTTAGCATACAGCGAAGTGGAAGAGGTAAAAGGCTACGTGGGCAATTTTGAAGTGAAGGTTCGAAAGAAAGCCCGCTATGTAAGAGAGAAAGATTGTAATTCTTGCGGAGAATGCGCCAAAGTCTGTCCAGTAGCGGTTCCAGATGGGTTCCAGCAAGGATTCTCTTCCCGAAAAGCCATATATCTCCAACTCCCTCAGGCGGTCCCTTCCGCTTACCTAATAGACATGAACGCTTGTCTGGGGAATAATCCGATTGCTTGCGGAAAATGTGCGGAGGTATGTGAGAAGAAGTGTATCGACTATGACATGCAGGATGAGTTCATCGATCTGAAAGTGGGAACCATCATTGTAGCCACTGGAATGGATGTTTATGATCCAACTGAATTGGACGAATATGGTTATCGGAGTTTTGAAAATGTGATCACTTCTATGGAGTTTGAGCGCTTAATCTGTGCCAGCGGTGCCACGCAAGGACACTTCATCCGTCCGACTGATCAAAAAACGCCCAAAACTATTGGATTCATTCAATGTGTGGGTTCCAGATCAGAGAAAAGGGGCCATCCCTATTGTAGCAATATCTGCTGTATGAACACCATAAAGGACTCAGTCCTTTTGAAAGATCATTATCCCGACACTGAAATTAAAGTTTTCTACATGGACATTCGAGCTTTTGGAAAATCATTTGAAGACCTCTATCGTAGAAGCAAGGAGGAGGGGGTAAAATACATCAGAGGTCTGCCCGGAGAGGTGGTAGAAGATCCCAAGACCAAAAACTTGATCGTAACAGTAGAGAACACCACAACCGGTGAGGTGGAACAGCATGAGATGGAGATGCTGGTATTGTCTATCGGTGTGTTACCTCGCCAGGATGGCAGCAACATCCAGAAGCTTTTGACCCTCTCTCGCACTCCGGATGGATTCTTCATGGAAGCTCATCCCAAGCTCAAGCCGGTGGATGCACCTACTAAAGGAGTCTATTTTGCGGGCTGTGCCGAGTTTCCCAAGGATGTGAAAGATAGCGTCACTCAAGCTGGTGCTGCTGCCGCTAGATCGGAGATTATTTTAAATGCTGACAGAATCAAGGTAGAAGCCATAACCTCGATGGTCGATAAAGAGATGTGCACAGCCTGCGAGATCTGCTACCGAGCTTGTCCATATAAGTGTATCCTGGTGGATCGAGAGAAAAAGACACCAGCGGAGATCATCGAGGCGGCGTGCGCTGGATGTGGCACCTGTGGAGCAGAATGCCCCTTTGGTGCTGTGACCATGCGACACTTCAAGGATAGCCAGATCATTGCACAAATAGAAGCCATTTTAGACGAGAATCCTCAAGATAAGACGGTAGTCTTTGCCTGCAACTGGTGTTCTTATGCCGGTGGGGACATGGCTGGGATTTCACGTCTACAGTATCCTCCCAACCAGAGGATCATCAAAACCATGTGCTCCGGCAGAGTGGACGAGGAGTTTGTGCTTTACGCTTTCAAACTTGGAGCACCTATAGTTTTGGTCTCCGGTTGCCATTTTGCGGATTGCCATTATATTGATGCCAATCGCTGGACCGTGAAGAGAGTGGAAAAACTATGGGACAAGTTAGAGAAGATGGGAATAAGACCAGAGAGACTCCAGCTTGAGTGGATCAGCGCAGCAGAAGGACAGAAATTCGCCAAGGTGATGAAAGAAGTGGAGGAAATGCGGAAGAAAGTCACCAAAGAAGAAATAGAATTTACCAAAAAGGCACTGGCTGATCTCAAATTCAAAGGAGAAAAAAGAAGAGCCAAGCTGGAAGCGGATAAGGCTAAGATGGAGAAAACAGCAGTGGTGTGAGCATATACAGTTGAACGATGATTTGTTACCCTTTCTCCTTGGGAGGAAAGGCTCAAGGGGAGAGTTTTACATCACAATAATGTATCGCGTAGCCGAGGGTTTATCCCTCGGCTGGATGCCAAGCCATAAAGGCTTGGCTACGTGGAATTCTTTGAGAGATAATTATGCCAGAAGAAGCAACCTTCAAATGTCTACGCTGTGGGCATGAATTCAAAATGCCATTTGATCCCAAAGCACCTTTAATCGAACGTGCCTGCCCCAAGTGCCTGTCCAACAGTATCAGAAGGATGAAACAAGAGGAAAAGAAATAGGTCCTCTTGTTGTGATTTACGTTAAGGCAGGCACCACCATAGACAAGTCTTTAGCCTTTAGCCTAGATAAACCAAAGGCTTTTTGTTTTTACTAAATTTTCAAACATCTAACGGAACTTGTAATTGAATTTGAAATCGGGTTAGCTTATATTGGAGCATAGTTTGAGTATGGAGGTTTATGAGTCAATCTGAAGGAAGTGATTTATGAGTAAAAATCAAAAAGCTTTGGTCACCGGTGCAAATGGCTTTGTGGGAAGCCACTTGGTGGAAGGGCTGTTAGACAAAGGCTATCAAGTTAGATGCTTGGTGAGAAAAACCAGCAATCTAAGATGGCTTTCGGGACTGAATGTCGAATATGTTTATGCAGACGTTGCCAATAAGACTTCTCTTAAAGAAGCGGTCAAAGACGTGGATTTAGTCTTTCATTCTGCCGGCTTGACTAAAGCTAAAACCAGCGAAGAATATTTCAAAGCTAATGCAGAAGGAACGAAGAATTTAGTGGAGACATGTTTAGAAGAAAATCCAAAACTTCAAAGGTTTGTGTATATCAGCAGTCAAGCAGCAGTGGGACCAGGTGAGGATGAGCGCCCCTTGAATGAGACCGCACCCTGTCGACCCGTCTCTTATTATGGTGAAAGCAAGCTGGAGGGGGAAATAATCGTTTCAAAGCACTTTTCCCAATTGCCTATAACTATCATACGCCCTCCCGCGGTTTATGGACCGCGTGATACGGATATGGTAGGTTTTTTCAAGGTGGCAAATAAAGGTTTACGGATAGCATTTGGACGAGGGATAAGTTTTGTGAGTTTGGTTTATGTCAAGGATTTAGTCGAAGGGATCATTTTAACGGCAGAAAATCCCAAAGCTAACGGACAGACATACTTTATTGCAGACGATAAAATATATTCCTGGAGTGAAGCCTTCAAGATTATCGCTAAGGTTCTGCATAAAGGAACCATACCTTTAAGAATTCCCAAAAGTTTTGTGTTTTTCTTGGCTTTCCTTTCAGAGAGCTTCTCCCGTCTTTTCGGAAAAACCGCAGTATTCAATACTCAAAAAGTAAAAGAGATTACCCAAAGATATTGGGGATTAAACGTTTCCAAAGCTAAAACCGATCTGGGGTTTGCTCCTAAGTATAGTCTGGATAAAGGTGCAGAGGAGACGGTAAGGTGGTATAAAGAACAAAGCTGGCTCTGAAAAAAAGCAAATAGAAGAGGATTTTCTGCTTTAGCTTGATCTAAGAATATTCAAGTTACTAGCGTTTTTTGATCTGTCTAAAGGCAGATACTCCAAACTTCTCCACTTTTTTTCTTGACACCAGAAAATGAATCATATATAGTATGATTGAATTTGATCTCTGACAAATTAGAAATGATTTGAACAAAGGGAAGGCGGTGAGATTCCGCCACAGCCCCGCTACTGTAAGTGGCTACGAAAGCTTCAGCAAACCACTGTCTCAGTCCCGCCATAGGCGAGATTGGTTAATGGTTCGGAGTTCGTAGATCGTGGTAAAAGATTTTAACCACGAACTATGAACCACGAACCATGAACTAACCGAGGGATGGGAAGGGAGAAGTGAGTAGGTTCGATGCCACAAAGTCAGGAGACCGATCAAATCAAATCCCTGAAGTGGTAGGGACAACTCATGTGGAACATCCCGCTACAAGCGGGAAGTTGTCCCTACATCTTGAATTATATTTCTCTTCGCGGGAAGAGTTTTTAGGGAAATAACATAATAATATTCGACCCAGCTTTTCCGTGAAGACTGGGTTTTGTTTTTTATGCCTTATTATTTTCTCAACCTTTAAACATTTAAACCTTTAAAAGCAAGGAGTAAAAATGAAAAGGGTTTTCATTTTATGCTTAGGTTTGCTTTTTTCCATGGGGGCACGGGCGGAGGAAACATCTGATCTTACCACCAGTGGAAAAACGTATCTACTTGAACCTATTATTGTGACTGCCACACGATATCCGGAGCATCTCAAGAATATTCCCACCCACTCCACTCTATTAAACACCTCTAAATTGAGAAACTTCAATTTCCTCTCTTTGGGTGAGGTTTTGAAAAATTTCTCTGCAGGAGAGATGAACTCTTCTGGATCGTTGGGTCAGGTGCAAACTTTTACTTTGCGAGGTTCTACATCATCTCAGGTTCTGTTTTTATTAGATGGGAGAAAGTTAAACTCCCTCACTCTTGGTATTTTCAACTTAAGTGACCTCTCCTTAGGTAATCTGGAAAAAGTGGAGATCGTGCGTGGTCCGCTTTCCTCTCTTTATGGTGCTAATGCTTTAGGTGGGGTGGTTAATTTAATCCCCACTCTTCCTTTGAAAAATAATTTCACCTCCTCCATTCTCTACGGGGATAAAAAAACCTTAATCTCCACTCTGAATCTTGCCTCGGGAATAAAAAATTTCAGATTAGATTCAGGTTTGGAAAGAAAGCAAACTCAGGGCGAAAGAGAAAATTCAAATTATTCCGCTCTATTTTTTCATTCTACTCTCTTTTATCGCTTCACTTCCAATACTGATTGTAAACTCTATCTATCAACTCAAGATGACGATTTAGGCATTCCCGGACCTGTGCCCGATCCTTTGAATATTCCGAAGTTTGGCAGCTCTTCGGTATCCTCCCTTTTCGACCATCAGAAAGATAAAAACTTTTCGTTAGATTTTACTATCCATCTTCAATCGTCGGGAGATTCCTCCGAATTTGGATCCTTAGGACAAGAGGTATTAGCTCGACTTTTCTTTGACCGAAGAAAAATGAGCTATTCCACCAAGTATGATTTTCTCGGAGAAGTAGATGAAACTTATTCTTACCTGACCAAAAGTCTGGGTGGATTCATGCAGTATTCCTTTACGCTTAAAGAGAGAAACCGGATTACTTTAGGGCTGGATTTCTCCACAGATCAGCTGGATGCTCAAGTGAAATCCTTTTACGTTACGTCACAGACTAACTCAAGCTTGTCTTGGAACCCAGAGTCTAATACTTGTGGTCTATGGGGGAACTCCTCTTGGAATCTACAAAAAATCACCCTCCAGCTTGGCGGCAGATACGATCTACCGGATAATTTTGAAAAAATGTTCTCTCCTAATTTAGGATTGATCTATCATCTAAGAGATGGACTTTCCTTCAAATTGAATTACGGAGAAGCCTATCGTGCCCCCACCTTCAACGATCTTTACTGGCCCGATGGTGGGAATAAGGATTTGAAGCCGGAAAAAGGGAGTAGTCTTGAAGCGGGTTTGCTTTTTTCAGGCAGGAGAATCTCTTCTCAGATCTTTTTGTTTCATCGTGAAGTGAAAAATATGATCTCCTGGCAGCCACTGGGCGAAAAAGGGAAATGGCAACCCTTCAATTTAGATCGTTTCAACTCTTCGGGTATGGAATTAGAGCTGGAATATAAAATCTCGGAGAGTTTCGATCTTACCATAAATTATTCTTACAACCAAGGGGAAGAGATAAAAAAAGAGCTGGTCTATGATGATTACTCCACGGGAGAGAAGAGATTTGAAGAGATGAAAAGAAAGGGACGTTTTCTGCCTGAACATATTTTCAATCTCAATTTGAATCAGAAAATTTATTCCTCGTTGTCTGCTCAACTGGTATTCAATTTCCGCAGTGAAAAGGTGAGCTACTATCCGGTTTATACTTATTATCTGGAAATCATATACCTGCCCAAGAAAATCAAACCTTCTGCCAATTTCGACATTAATTTTAATCAAAAAATCAAGAGTTTAACTTTCTTCTTGAAAATAACCAACCTTTTTGAGGATAAGACCCCCACCCAGTTTGGAAACTCGATCTCGGATTTGGATTACCCCAACCCCGGCAGAAAAGTCTTTGCGGGAATAAAGCTGGAGATGACAGATTAAAGAAAAGGTATTAAATGTCGCATAATGAGTAGTTGCTCACCTTATGATCATACAGCAGGAGGGGCTGTCAAGCAAAAAATTTCCCACTTTATCCAAAGTGGGAAATTAGATTGCAACTTTATAGGTTATTCATTAGGAACATTGAGCCACGTATTACATACCCCAGATATCTGTTTGGAAGTGGATCACTCTTCCTTCATTTCCCGGATTACCATCGTCAACACGTCTGCCCTCTATTTTAACTGCAAAACCGTTCTGCTTCTGTGCACCAGATGGCTCATAGAAATAGGTCATAAACACTTCACTTCCAACCACCTCTTGTAGGAAAGGCCACGCTGGAGTGCAAGTTATCTGTTGAACGTCATCGATAGTTATTCGAACTTCTCCACGAGAGGTTCCAGTTGGAGAGGTGGTTCCTACGGCGACTCCCCGAACCCTTGAAATAATTGAGATATAAGCCGTGACCTCCTTTGCGGGTACATTTAACGTTGCAAGCTCAGTCCATGTATTACTGGTCGTGGTTGTCTCGGTCATGTTCTGCACGATTCTCCTAAAGCCAACTTGGGGGGGCTGGCTACAATAGCGCTATCCGCTATAGAGGAACGATACGAATATCCGACGCTAACGATAGGTTTTCTTGGGACAATCTCGGTGTCTTCTCCAACCTTAACTCCGAGATACCTTGTGTTTCCGTTGAAAACTGAATAGGGAATTGAGTCCACGCTTCCCAAAAGAACGCTAAACACTCCTTTCTCTACAATCACACTTGTCTGGGTCTCATCCCAGAGAGCGGTTCCACCGATTGAATCTGCATAGATGGAGAAAACCATCTGGAGGGTATCATTTGTAGGTTTACCATCAGCATCCGTTAGCTTGCCCTGGTAATTTATCATTTGGGGCACCCCTGCGAAAGCATAGGTAAAAGAAAAAATAAGTGCACAGACGAGAACCGAAAATATAACTTTGAAGCTCATCTTATCCTCCTACTTTTAATAGTTTTACATTTTTATCTATAATCGAATTCGCAAAAGCTGCGGACTAAATAAAAAACTTTTATTATTAAAAATACTATTAAAACCTTCTTTTGTCAAGTAACTATTCAAGCAAAAGGGTGGGAATTTTTCAGCGAACACAAAAAAAGCGGAAGAGGGGGTGTCCCTCTTCCGCTCTCTGTTTCCTGGTTCTCTGAAGGCAACTGACTTGGACCGATTTCTTCAACAACAACTTCATCATCTTTAACAACTGTTTTCTTTGAACCCAACATAATCAAGTTTGAGAATGGGAAGAGCTTTTATCAATGAATTAAGATATAGTGGCTACAACTTCAAAACATTATTATGACACAGCATTTAAAGAGGGGGGAAATCGAAGATCCATAGGACAGGGTGTGAGTTTAGCGACGGACAGCGGACTATTTAATCAGATGTAACCAATTGATCAGCAGAAACTGTGCTCTGCCGATAAGCAGGGAGACTCGTGCCATCACGGTGTAGCCAAAGGATGCGCCAAACGAGATCATGATAAACCAGATGCCCACACCAGCGACAAATCCCAATACCCCCTTGTGTTCTTTGGAGAAATAAAAATAAATCAGAGTGGAAATCACTCCCACAATTAAAACCACTCCCGAAAAATTCAAAGCCACGGTAAAAGTATTTCTCACCTGCGGAAGCACCAATCCGTGCATCTGTTGAATTAAGAATATTCCGGCAGTGTTGCCCACCACAAAAGCAAGCGATATTCGGGAAAGCCAGGCTATCTTGGGGATGAATCGGGTGAACATTAAAAGACCGAGGATAGCGGGGATGATGAAAAGCAGTTGGTGCTCTTCAAAAAGCGGACCAATAAGCTGTTGTTTGATTATGGAGTGCCACACCAGACCAACGTAGTATCCTGCAGAAAGACCGGCAAAGACATGCTCGGCGAATTTGTAAAAAGGATTATCTTTATACAAAAAGCTGTAAATGCACAAAGTCAAAAGTGCAGCGACGGTGATTCCGATAAATTCTAGGTTCATAGATTATTCAAATTCAAGATTTAAAATTCAAGATTCAAGATTGCAAGGTAAAAATCAAAATCTATTTAACTGTGAAATATTCCAGTGTCATTCTGAGGGAATCCCGCCTTTAGCGGGACGACCGAAGAATCTAATGGCGAGACCCTTCGCTACGCTCAGGGTGACACACTATCAAGTCATGAAGGTCCTTTTACGCTTTTATCGCTTCTCATCATCCGTCATTTCTTTTATTTTCCTTTTTCCTTCTTCTTTTTTCTTTGCTTTTATGGTTCGAGAAGCTCACCACAAGTTTATCATCCGTCATTAATCATTCGTCATTAGTCATTGCATTTATCCGTCATTGCTTTTCTTCCATTTACTCACAAAATATCCCACATTTCCCAATACGATAAAAGCGATGATCAGAAAATGGATGATGGATTGTGGATCCATTCCCCTGGTGGCTCTTCCCGGATTTTGACTTAGTTTCTCATATTCTGCCGCTCCTTTCATTCCTCCTAAAAGACCGACCAGTTGTTTAGTCTGTAGAAATGAATAGCATTTTGGAGCCATAACTGCGGTTACTCCTGCTCCCATCGGTATCCCAAATTGAGCATTGACCAAGGAAACCCAATAATCCACGGTAGCGTTGTCTGAAACCACGAAGATGAAATCGACTTTACTATAATTCTTGACTTCTTTCATCAGAGGAAGGTCTTCCAGCTTGTTATCATAATTATCTTGGGGAAAGATGTCGGAGATTTTTCTACCCATCCCCAACATCACCGCCACATAACCATATTTGTATCCTAAGTTCACGTAGTCTTTGCCATACTCTTTATGATATTCGGATGCTACGTTTTTAACTACCTCCTCCATTACCGAAAGTGCACCTAAAGGAATGGTGGTAAGCGTAATCACCCGGATATTCTTTCTGAACAGATGCCTTAATGCAGCATAAGACATCGGCTCGGTTTCCGGTAAAGTGGATGGATAGTAATCGAAGGTAAGCATCACCACCGAGCCTTCTTTTAAGCTATCCACCGCATTGAAAAGATTCTGAGAAGATGGAGTCACTCCCAATGGAAGTCCTAAAGGAATTATCAACGGGAGAAATGCAGCAGCACCGATGAAAAGAAAGATATACCGTCGATCGATGCTTCTAAGCTTAGAGAAGATTTCAATTAATCTATTCACAGTTGTTTCTGGTTGAACATTAGGAGCGCAAAACTCAAATCAAAAACAAAGAATGCTTTCTGTGTCATTCTGAACATAGCGAAGAATCTGCACGCAAGATGCTTCGCTTCGCCCGCTTTTAGCGAGGCTCCGCTCAACATGACAAGTATATCCTCATTTCTTTGTTCGCTGGTTCTACTTCCTCACCTTCAATTTTGAATTTTAAATTGCAATTTTAAATTTTGCTTTTTGAATTTTGAACTCTTCTGACCTCGAACACCACCGGATTTTTGGGATCAGGACAACAGACGGAGATCGCATCCGGATCTTCTTCCCAGAAGTGGGTTCCGCCGAACATCAACGTTCGGGCAACCGGTATCACGGTCAACATACCTTCAGTGCACAAACCACCTGGAGCTATCCCACCTTTGAAAATGAACTCCTCCCCTACCTTATGTTTCAAAGAACATTTCCCCTTCACACTTTTCACCGTGACTTTTATATCCGGTATTTTTTTGGATGGTTGAGTCATAACTCCTCCTTTCTTACCTCACTCCCTTTAATCCCTCTCTCCTTAGCAAGTTGAAAATCCCGCCAAAGGCGGGGGAGAGGGGGAAATAGGGGGAGAGGTTTTGTTAAACTCTTGAAATCTTCATATCTCCAAATCCGAGTTTTGCTAAGATTTTCAGTTTCTTCTGAGATGAATCATAGCTTTCATCCTGATAGTCCACTTTGTTGCCCAATCCCTCATCTCGTTTTCCCAAAACATCAATGTCTCCAGCTCCACATCTTGCGAAGATAGAAACTTTTATCTCAGAGGGGATCCACACCTTTATGTCTCCAAAGCCGAGTGCAAGATTAACCACATTTTCCCGCTCCGAGAAGTTTGCTTTGGTGAGGTTTACTTCCAGATCGCCGAATCCCATCTCCACGTCCATGCCGTGTGGATCGATACCCGTTGAGTCGATTTTCAAATCTCCAAAAGCCTTGGAGTGTTTTTTGCCCTCTTGGATGTAGACTTTTTCACCTGTGTAAAAGTGACTTCTTCTGAACAAAAGCCAAATGCCGAGTGCAATCAAGATTAGAGGCCACAACTTTCCTAAAGCGGGCCAAAAGTGGATTTTTTCCAAACTATCCAGAAGAGCTAAAATGCCAATTAAGATAAGAAGCATAGCGAAAATGATTGACCAGATGTTCTTTCGTCTCATTTTTACCTCCATGTTTAGATAAATGCGCTCAGAGTTCAAGGTTCAAGGGTTTAGGTTTTAACTTTTAACTTTGAACCTTGAACGATTTTAAAACTTCAGTTGAGTTCATCACCGAAACTGCACTCTTTGCGTCAAGCGATCCTTTCTTCTTAAAAATTGGCTTGAAAAAATATTTGTTTAGAAATAGGAGTAGTATCACCGCTATAATAAAGCATATAATTAGAGCCGGGATCAAAACCTTTTTATATCTGGGTCTGATCTTTCTGAAGATTAATGGTTTTCTGGAAACAGGTTCTTGATTCATTCTATTTGGTTCTGCCAAAACTTTTAAGCCCCATCGGGTCGATAAATCGAAACCCCTACTTTGAAATGGATTATCCTCTTCCCATATAGGTTCTTTCTATTCCCAAGATTATCCGCAGTGACATAGCCGCCGCTCCTAAAGCCGCTCCAATGATGATTCCTCTCTGCACGGAGAGATTGGGATAGGCCATGATCCAGTCGGTATATACAGGCAGTCTGTTCCATAAGAATTGTCCCAAAGGAATTCTTCCCAACATAACGATCACCGATGTGACCAAAAGTATGGTCGCCTCTTTGGTGCGCGCTCTGAAAGCACGATACGCCGCTGAAGCAATGAAGAATGCCAAAAGGGAGAACATGGTGGACATCATGGGAGACTGCATGTTTTGAAACATCCAGTGATACACTGTTCCCTCATGCGTTCCCCAGATGATGCTGGAGAGCGACATAATCAGAAGTGTCAAAATCAAAATCAGCTTAAAGCCCCATTCCTTGCCTCTTTTGCTCACCACCTGAAGGTTTGCTTTGAGAATACTAACGATTCCTAAAAGTAGAGTGAATCCGCCTACGATGGTGACAAAAGTGAGAAGATTTTGGCTGAAATTCTCCAAGTGTTGCTCCGGAACAAAAAAGGCTATCACCATGATGAATCCGGAGAGGAAAGCGATGGCGACTGGAAGTTGTGTCTTCATTGTTTTCTACTGGAGTGTCAAGCTTCAGCTTGACCCAAAGCTCTCATAGATATCACACACTTTTTTGTTCGCCTAAAGGCGAACACTCCAGAACTTATTGCTCCAAAAACAGTTTTGTGAAAAATCCATTGCCGATCTGAAATGCTTCAAAGACCACACCGAGAATGATGTAGCCAACTAATAGAATCTTAACAAAATCCTGTCCCTTAAGGCTTCCTAACATCAAAGGCTCTTTGGATAGATACGCACTGGCTGCGTAAAGCTCCTCCCCCATTAAGGTATAATCGCAAGCGGCGATGAAGAAAGGAAGCTGTTCCGGATTGGCCGTGCCGGCAATCTGAATGGCACCGGTAGCGAATCCGGTCTCTGCTAATAGTAAGGATTCCGCATAAAAAGCACCCATATAAATGTTGGCTGCGGGTTTCTCTCTCAACATGATCCCATTCACTGCAGCCACGTAAGCAAATTGTTCCCCAGCTACGTAACGAACCATCTCCGGCTTGTAACTATCCGACCTTCCGGAATCTAAGTAAGCTCCCTTAATCACTTCCCCCGCCGCTGCCAGAGCCATAGGATAAAGCACCGGCACTACTAATGGAGTATCATACTGTGCAGTGATGCGGGCAACTCTTCCTAAGATGGAAAGACCAGCTATAGTCTGAATCTCGTCTAAATCAGAAATCCCCGGAACAAAAAGGACCGGCTTACCCATCTCGGTAGCTCGTCCCACCGCTTCTTCCACTGCTTCTAAACCAACCAACTTGCGGATAAAAAGATTCTTTCCACTTTTGGCACTACGAATATATAACAGCACTGAAGCAGAGAAGATAAAAAGCAAAACCAACATATTGGCTCGATTAGCTCGGAACCAGTTGATTTTGGTGTGAGCGAAATTGGAATAAGCTAACGCAGAATAAAAGTCGCTTCTTTTTGCTCGGATAGCGTATCTATAT
>Ga0315288_10001607_pt1 | contig 29162 bp, 26 predicted proteins | sample YL17G11_20_MG_FD_203454 | JGI IMG/M metagenome (GOLD analysis project Ga0315288, IMG submission 203454) | Sediment microbial communities from Yellowstone Lake, YNP, Wyoming, USA - YL17G11_20 | ecosystem: Environmental > Aquatic > Freshwater > Lake > Sediment | place: USA: Wyoming | collected... | reverse complement strand
TCCAGATACGGAAAAATCAGGCCGGGTTCATACCTCAACCGCCACCGTGGCTGTTTTATTGAAGCCAAAAGAAATTAAAGGTCTCAAAATAAACCAGAATGATATTAAAGTGGATTTTTTCAATGCTTCTGGTCCTGGAGGTCAAAACGTTAATAAAAGAAAAACAGCAGTCAGAGTTACTCACATTCCTTCGGGAATAATTATTACCTCCAGAACAGAGAGAAACCAGCTTCAGAATAAAGAAGGAGCCTTAGCTATTTTAGCTGCCAAACTTTTAGAGCGGCAAAAAATCAAGGAGGAAACCAGTATTTCTGGAGCCAGAAAGTCTCAAATCGGCCAGGCTAAGAGATCAGAGAAAATCAGAACCTACAATTTTCCTCAAGACAGGGTTACTGACCACCGCGTCAAAAAAAGCTGGCATCATCTGGAAGAAATTTTAAAGGGAAAATTAGATCCAATTATCAATGAACTGCAAAAAAGTTTTTCACCAGAAAATTAAGACTTATTCTTTAGGCCAGGGAATGATTGAAGCCCTGCTTCTTATCTTGGGCATAATCTTTATCTTTGCCGTGGCTCTTCCAAACGTTTCTACAAAGGCAAAACTTTTAAAAATAAGAGACCTTCGCGATCAGAATCTGGCCGTCCAATCAAATCAAAATGAAAATTCCCCCTCGTGCGGAGATATTATTGTTATTCCTTCTTCTAAGGGGAAAGCCCCTTTTAGAGTTTTTTTAGTTGGAACTGAAAAACAAGGGCAATATAGGATTTCCGGCTTTCAATGGGATTTTACCGGAGACGGTAAATGGGATACCAATGTAACCAAAGAGCCTCAAAACTATACTTTTGAGTTGCCCGGAGAATACAATGTGAAAATGCTTGTTGTAGATGAGAAAAATAATACTCAAACTTGTGTTCAGACGATTACGGTTAGCCCTTAATTCTCAATCGTTTTAATATCATCCTCTAAGTTTTTAGCTATATTCATGACCGAGTCTCCATAAAAGCGGTACTTGGTATTGGTGCTCCCTGAAAAATAGATCATGGCTGCCCGCCATTCGCTGTTTGGATTTTGCGAGGCCGCGCCATAATCTTTAACATACAGAGCGGCGGCTAAAAAAGCGTCATAAATGTTCCATGGGTCAGCTGGTTTTTTTCCGGTAATGGCTTCAATTTTTGATTTATATATCATCCAAGTCGAAGGAATGAATTGGGCCGGGCCCATGGCACCGCCATAACCAAGTCTTTTGCCGTTAACATACATTGGGCAGGAAACAGGAGTATTGTTAGGATCTCTGCCCAGTTCCTGGGTAATTTGGAGAAATGGTTGCCAATCTCTGCTTTCTTTCATTATCTCTTTCCAGCCAATGTCCGGGTATTTGCAGATAGTTTCTTTAGGGCAATTGCACTGGCCGACATTTTTTCCAAGGTTTGATTCCTGGGTAATTATTGCCAAAAGGAAAGCTGGTCTTATCCCCGTGCTTTTAGAGACTAATTTGGCAATTTCGTATGCCTGGCCAAAAGTTGGAGCTTGGGGAACGCCAATCAGTTCAAAGATTCTGGATCTGATTTGAGCAGCTTTTGCCTTGGTTTCTTCAAGATATTTTTGGTAAAGGGTCTCTTTGCCGCTAGTTTCTTTTAAAATGATTTCTTGCTGCTGTTTGCTGGTTTCGCTGTCTTTTTTCTGCAAGACCTGAATGCCGACAACCTTGCGCAAGTCTTCTTTTTCTTTGTCTAAATTCCCCTTTTCTTTTTCAAGAGAGATTTTAAGAGATTCTATGTTCGTCAAAGAACCGCTCACTTTAGAATTTAGAGTTTCAAGGTTAGCCAAATGAGTGAAAAAATCAGACATTTGTTCGCTGCCAAGCAGGATCTCAACATCCCCCTTTTTGCTTTCTTTATATAAAGCCCTTAAGGACTCTTTCAGAGTTAGTCTTGTTTCAGATATTTTATCTGAAGTGATTCCAATTTCTTTTTCAGTGCCTTGAATCTGAATACCAATGTCTTTAATCATCAAATTTCCCTGGCTAATCTGGAGGTTCAGCTTTTTAATTTTGTTTTGGAGCAGGCTTATCTGATTCTGGAGAGTCTTTTTTTCTTTCTGGACCCCTTCCATATCCTTTTCATATTTAGCAATTTGTTCTTCAAGGGCCTTTAGCTCTGTTTCAAGAGCTTTTCTTTCTTCTTCCGGGGTTTGGGCTAAAACAAAAACAGAGGAAAAAACCAAAACCGCCATCGCCGCTAAAATGAAAATGGAGGTCTTAGGAGAGCGTAAAAACATGATCAATTTGAAAAAACTCTTAAGGTTCTTTTGGTTCTTCCTTTTCCACTTCTTTCTTTTCTTTTTCAACCATGCCGACCTGGTCAATCTTTTCTTCGACTGGCTTGGCCAGTTCCTCCTCTATTTCTTCAGGCGGCATAACCTGGACAATAATTTCTTCAGGATTTTTAAGGATTTTTACTCCAGCCGGTATTACAAGGTCTTTGACAAGGATTGATTTTTCCAGTTCATTTAAGGTTTCCAAGTTAATCTTGATTTCATGGGGAAGATTCTGTGGCAAAGCCTGAACCTGAATTTCCTGGATATTCTTGACTAAAGTTCCGCCAAAATTCTTAACAGCCCCAGCTTCTCCCTCAAAGATTAAAGGCACCTTTACTTTAATTTCTTTAGTGGCAGCCGGCTGATAAAAATCAATATGAGATAAAGCTAAAGTTAAAGGATTCTTTTGAATATTGTTTACTAGAACCAGGAAGACCCGCGGTTTTCCGTCATCTTCTTCAACTTCAAGCTGTAAAAAGGAAGTTCTGCCCGTTTCTTGAAAGACATTGACGAATTCCTTGTAATCTACCTCAAGATCAAGATTCTTTTTTAAGCCTGGACCGTATAAAACAGCGGGTAAGCAACCGCTCTTTCTTAAATCTTCTGTTTTTCTGCCATGGACAGATCTAATCTTGGCTTTGAGTATAAGCATAATATATATCTTAAGCTATAACATGAATTACCTGGGCAGGGCAAGAGTCAGCCGCATCCTGGGCGCATTCAATTGAAGAGATTTCCAAATCTTCAGAATCATCTTCTTTATTTAAAGTCCCCTTTTTTAACGTAGCTTTGCCGTCTTCTCCCATGTCAAAAAACCTGGGGCAGAGGGTCATGCAAGCTCCGCAACCAATGCAATTTCCCCTATCAAGTTTTATCTTCATGAATTGAAAACAATCTTTTTTATTTCCTCAGTCACCCTTAAAGGCTCTTTATCCAGCCAGACATTTCTGCCCGCCACAACTCCGATTGCTCCGGCTGCCATCACGTTTCTAACATGTTCCAGAAATTCTTCTTTATCTGCCTTGGGCCCTCCTGCCATCATTACCTTGGTTTTGCCGGCAGCTTTGACAGCCTGGGCAAAGCAAGATTCAGAACCGCAATATTTTATCTTGACAATATCAGCCCCAAGTTCTAATCCCACCCTGGCTGCGTAAATGACATTGTCCGGAGAAGTTTCATTCTTAATGCTTTTGCCCCTGGGATAGCACCAGGCAATCACGGGCAGATTAAGCTGATGGGCTTGTTCAACGATTTTGCCGAATTCAGCCATCAATACAGATTCATGCTCGCTGCCGATATAGATAGTGTAGCCCACGGCTTTGGCGCCAAGTTTACATGCCTCATTAACAGAACAAACTTGCCTTGAAATCGGATCTCCGGAAACTAATTCTGTTTTGCCATTCAGCTTTAAGATTAAAGGAACCTTATGCTTTTCCTTTGAATAATATTTTTCCGCAATTCCCTTTTGTAAGATAATCCCATTATAGCCTCCTTGTTCTGCAATTTTCAAGATAAAATCAGGATCAATGGCTGTTTCGCCAACGTCATCTGGGCCAAGCTCTAATCCCTGGTCATAAGGCAGAAAGATAGCTCTGCCGTTTTTAGTAATCTTATCTAAGCTGACCATTTTGTTTTCTTAATCTTAATTTTTAATAACGATTGTCCTTTTTTCAATAATCCCTGATTGGCGCCAACTACCTTAATATTGGCAATGGCATTAGACATGGCCAAGATTAACGCCTTTTCCATATTATTTTCTTTAATCAAGCCCGCCACAAACCCGGAGCCAAAAGAATCTCCGGCTCCAGTAGCGTCTATTACTTTTGTTTTTTGAGCTGGAACATTATAAAGAAATTTGTTGTCAAAAGCTAAAGCTCCGTTTTTGCCTTTGGTTATAATCACGATCGCCTTTGTCAAAGAAGCTATTTTATGTACAACGCTCTTTTCCTGGAAAGGTTTTATCTTGGTTAAAAACGAAGCTTCCTGGCTGTTTAAAATTAAAACATCAACCTGGTTGATAATTCTTGAAATTCCCTTTAAAGACAATTGATCCAGGCTTGGGTTTAAAGCCGCTTTTATCTTATTCCTCTTGGCAAAGCTGACTAGTTTTTCAGTTAAATTGCCAGATTTTCCCCAAAGCGGGGCAAAATATATCCAGTCAGTGTTTTTAAGCTTTTTTAAATCAATATCTTTTTGATCCAAAGATCTTGAAGCGCCATGGGAAAGAATAATGGTTCTTTCTTTTTTGGCGTGAAAGATCATTCCCAAATCCGTAGCTTTATTTTTTTTGATTTTTAAGAGGCTGATGTCAATCCCCTTTTCTTTTAATTCTCTGATAATTTCAGTTCCGATCAGATCTTGTCCGACGATACCGCAAAAACCAGTTTTTAACCCTTGTAATACAAAGGCAGTGGCGGCATTGATTCCCCCGCCGCCGCTGAAAAATCTGACTTTTTTGATTTCAGTTTTTTCTCCAAAAGGAAAACAAAGATTTTTTCCTTTCTTTAAATTCTCTGCGTCAATAAAAATGTCTCTGGTGGCTGACCCAATAACAATGATTTTTGGCATAATGTTATAATACCCTTGACAAATAATAATATATATGTTACTATTTAAGTATAGTCGAGGCGGCAAATCTAAGGGAATTAATCCCTGGCTCCTTCTCGGACGCCTATTGCCTCCTTGACCAAAGAGCGGTAATGGTCAACATTATCGCTCTTTTTCAATATTCGCAATATCAATTATGGTCTTGATTACAACATCAGGGCTGACTGAAATAGACTCAATCCCCTCTTTGATCAAAAATTCAGTGAATTTAGGAAAGCTGCTCGGAGCGTCTCCGCAAATGCCGACATACTTTTCTTTTTCTTGGCATTTTTTAATTACCATCGAAATCATTTTCTTTACTGCTTCGTTTCTCTCGTCGCCAATCTTGGCTAAAAAAGAAGAATCCCTGTCAATTCCCAAAACTAATTGAGTCATGTCATTTGAGCCAATGGAAAAACCATCAAAGATTTCCAGGAATTCGTCGGCTAAAATTATATTTGAAGGAATTTCCGCCATAACAATGACTTTCAACCCTTCATTCCTTCCCAGTCCATTTTCTTTGAGTAAATTTAAAACTTTTTTACCTTCTTCTACTGTCCGGCAAAAGGGCACCATCAGATTTATATTTTTCAGCCCGAATTCATCCCGGGCTTTTTTAATCGCCTGGCACTCCATTTCAAAAGCCGGCTGGAATTTTTCATTATAATATCTTGAAGCCCCTCTTAAACCAATCATTGGATTTTCTTCTTCTGGCTCAAATAATTCTCCGCCGATAAGGGCGCGGTATTCGTTTGACTTCAGGTCAGAAAGCCGCAAAATAACCGGTCTGGGCCAGAAAGCCGCGGCAATCTGGCTGATGCCTTCGGCTAGCTCGTCAACAAAGAACTGCTTTTTATTTTTATAACCAAAGGTTAGCTGATCTATTTTTAATTTTAAACTCTTGTTTTTCAATTTGTTAAAATGATAAATAGCCAAGGGATGAACCCCGATTTTTTCGGTAAGGATAAATTCTATTCTCGCCAAGCCCACGCCCGCAGTCGGCAGGAAAGACGTTTTATAAGCGATTTCCGGCGCGCCAATATTAACCATTATCTTTGTCTTGGTTTTTGGCAGCTTCCGGAAATCGGTTCTCCGTAAGCTAAAAGGAATTTTACCCTTGAAAACTCGGCCCTCTCCGGATGAGCAATCAATCGTGGCTTCGTTACCGGTTTTCAGCGTTTTGGTTCCGGTTTTTGTTCCAACAACCGCAGGAATGCCTAGTTCTCGTGAAACAATAGCGGCGTGGGAGGTCCGGCCTCCTTCATCTGTGACGAGAGCGGAGGCGATTCGCATTGCCGGCAGCCAGTCAGGATCAGTCATCTTTGTCACCAGTACTTCACCTTGTTTGAAGCGGCTGATTTCAGCCGTGCTCTTTATGATTTTTGCTCGGCCTTGATCAATTTTGCTGCCAATGGCAATTCCTTTAAGGATCGGTTTTTGGCTGGTTTTTATTTCGTACTCTTCAAAATAGTTTTCTGATTTGACTGCTTGGACAGTTTCTGGTCTTGATTGGACAATGAATAATTTTCCGGTCTTGCCGTCTTTGGCCCATTCAATATCCTGGGGCCGGCCATAGTGCTTTTCAATCAAGACCGCCCATTTTGCCAAAGTTAAAATTTCCTCGTCTTTCAGGCAAAACTTTTCCTGTTCTGATTTGGGCACGCTGACTTCTTTCAGCCCGCCAGCTTTATTGAAAATGAGCTTTTTGGTTTTTGTCCCTAGATTCTTAACGATTATGGATTTGTAAGGAAGGGCAAGGGGGCGGACATAAGGTTTAAAAACCTGGAATTCGTCAGGCGTAATTCTGCCCTTGACGATCATTTCGCCTACGCCCCAGATGCCGTTAATGACAATAGCGTTAGGGAATCCGGTTTCTGTGTCTATGGTAAAGATTATGCCAGAACTGGCTAAGTCAGACCTGACCATTTTTTGTACTCCCACGGACAAAGCAAACTTTAACTGAGGAATTTTGTTCTGCTCCCTATAAGCAATGGCGCGGTCAGTGAAAGTTGAAACCAAGCTCTGCTTGACTGCCCAAAGGACTTTTTTCTCGTCCCTGATATTTAAAAAGGTTTCAAACTGTCCGGCGAAAGAAGTAGTAGGGCTGTCTTCAGCCACGCCTGAAGTGCGCACTGCCACTTGGCAATTTGATCCGTATTTCTGACAAAGCAGTTTATAGGCTTTGCTGATTTCTTTTTCTAAGTTAGCAGGGATGACGGCGTTTAAAATTGCCGTTCTTGCCGCTTTGCCGGTTTTTTGCAGGCTTTGGATATTCTGCGGATCAAAATCCGTAAAGATTTTTTCAAGCTTTTCCTGCAGATTGTTTTCTCTTATAAATTGCCAATAGAAGTTTGCGGTCAAAGCAAAACCGTCAGGCACGTTTATTCCCTTATCGGTAAGCTTGGAGAACATTTCTCCCAGAGAAGCGTTTTTGCCGCCAACTAAAGCAACATCGCTTTTTGAAATTTCATTGAACCAGAGAATATGTTTTTGATCTTTATTCATTGATTTTATTTTTAATCTTTTCCACGCTTTCCGGATTAGCCAAAGTTGAAAGATCTCCGAGCTCTTCCCCGGTAAACAGCTTTTTTAATATTCTTCTCATGATTTTGCCGCTTCTGGTTTTCGGCAGGTCTTCGACAACATAGACTTGCTTGGGAATAGCAATCGGTCCGATTTCCTTTTTGATCTGGTCAACCACTTGCTTTATTATATCCTCTTTTGCAGAAGGATCTTTTTTCCAAACAACAAAAACAACTAAGGATTCTCCTTTTATTTCATCAGGAATGCCGATAACCGCGCACTCTGTGATTCCCAGATGAAGACTGATGGCTGATTCAAGCTCCCCGCTGGTCAGCCTGTGGCCAGCCACCTTGATGACATCGTCAACTCTGCCCAGAATCCTGATTAACCCGTCTTTATCTTTAAGGGCGGCGTCAGAAGTGAAATAGACATTCTGGCCGTAGTCTTGCCAATAGGTTTTGCGGTATTTATCGTCGTTATTGTAAATTCCTCTGAGCATGCCTGGAGCAAAGGGCGGCAGAATTACCAGATTTCCACGCTCGTCAACAAGACAAGAATCGCCCTTGTCGTTTAGAATATCAACATTAACTCCTGGAAAGGTCAGGCCGGTAAAAGCAGGCTTAAATGGTCCGATTCCCGACAAGGAGCTGATTAAAATGCCGCCTGTTTCTGTCTGCCACCAGGTATCAACGATTTCGCATCTGCCATGGCCGACGTTGTCAAAAAACCATTGCCAGGCTGTTTCGTCTATGGGTTCGCCGACTGAGCCTAAGAGGCGCAGGCTGGAAAGATTTTCTTCTTTTATCTCTTCTTTGCCGTATTTCTGGAACATTCTAATGGCGGTCGGAGCAGTATAGAAAACCGTTACTTTGTGCTTTTCAATGGTTTTGGCCCAGCGGTCATTGGTCGGCCAGTCAGGAGCGCCTTCAAAGAATAAGGTAGTAATGCCATTGAGCAAAGCAGAATAAACAGCATAAGTATGGCCGGTAATCCAGCCAATATCAGCGGTGCACCAGAAAATATCATTGGCTTGCAGATTGAAAATCAATTTTCCCGTAGCCTTGGCCTGGACCATATAGCCGCCGCAGGTATGCAAAATTCCTTTTGGCTTGCCAGTGGAACCCGAGGTATAAAGTATGAAAAGAGGATCTTCGCTATCCATGATTTCGGCAGGGCAATCATCATTTTCTTTTTCTATTATCTCGTGCCACCAAAGATTCTTGTCTTTTTGCCAAGGAATGCTGTTGCTGGCTCTTTTAACGACAACAACTTTTTCGATTTCGCTGTCTATAATTCCCTGGTCAGCTGCGCTTTTAAGGTCAATAATCTGGCCTTTCCGGTAATAGCCGTCAGCAGTAATTAAGATCTTGGCTTTGGTGTCTTGAAGCCGGGCATTTAAAGCCAGCGAAGAAAAGGCGGAAAAAACAACGCTGTGGACAGCGCCGATCCGGACGCAGGAAAGCATGGCAATAGCGCTTTCCGGAATCATGGGCATATAAATAGCAACCCTGTCCCCTTTTTTAACTCCTAAGCTCTTGAGGGCATTGGCAAAAGAACAAACTTGTGAAAAAAGCTGGCCATAGGTTATTAATTTTGGCTCTTCTTCAATTGGTTCCGGTTCCCAAATTAAGGCAATTTTATCCTTGTTTTCAGGTAAGTGCCGGTCCAGGCAGTTTTGAGTAATGTTCAGTTTTCCACCAACAAACCATTGAAAGTAAGGCGGATTATGAATAAAGGCGTTTTCCCACTTCTTATTCCAGGAAATATCTAAAGCTAGTTCTTCCCAGAATTTAACAGGATCTTTAGCTGCTTTTTGATAAATTGTTTCATCATTCATAGAGTTTTTTTATTCATGTTTCCTGCTATTAATTATACTTTAATTTAAAGGCAGGGGCAAAGATAAGAGAGTCTAAGTAAAACAAAACCACTTAAATAATAAACGGTTTTGTTTTATGTTAAGCTAGTTTTATAGTTTTTTTCCTATGAACTCAGCCAATTCAGCTAATCTGCAGGCATAACCGTATTCATTATCGTACCAAGCCACTATTTTAACTAAGTTCTTGTCTTTGATATCAGGCGCATTCATAACTTCAGTTAAGGGCAGATCAACAATAGCAGAAAAACTAGTGCCAATAATATCTGAAGAAACCAAAGGTTCTTTAGAAACTTCTAAGATTCCTTTTAAATCCCCTTTAGCCGCCTCAGTAAAAGCCTTGTTTATTTCTTCAACGCTGGTTTCTTTTTCAACTTGAGCCACAACCTCCAAAACAGAACCAGCCAACACTGGGATCCTGAAAGCAGATCCAGAGATTTTCTTTTCTAAATTCGGTAAAACCCTGGAAACAGCTTCAGCTGCTCCGGTCGAGGTCGGGACAATATTTGAGAAAGCGGCGCGGCCTTCTCTTAAATCTTTTTTGGGCTGGTCAATCAGGCTTTGGCTGGCAGTAACTGCATGGACGGTCATTAATTGGGCTTTTTCAACTCCAAAGTTTTCATCGAGGACCTTCATTACGGGCGCAGCGCAATTAGTGGTGCAAGAGCAGTTAGCAACAATTTCGTGCTTTTCAGGATCATAATTTTTTTCATTAACGCCAAGGACTACTGATAAATCAGCATCTTTGGAATTGGCGGAAATAATCACTTTTTTGGCTCCAGCTTCCAAATGATGGCTGGCATCTTTTTTACTGGTAAATCTGCCAGTTGATTCAATCACCAGGTCTATTTCTAGTTCTGCCCAAGGCAGGTTTAAAGGATTCGGTTCGTTAAAAACCAGAATTTGGCTTTCTTCAATTGATAGAGATCCGATTGCTTCCGCACTTGCTCCTTTTCCCAAAGAGATTTCTTTTTCAAAATCTCCATATACAGAATCGTGTTTTAAAAGATAAGCAATGGTTTCTAAATCAGCCAAGTCATTGATTGCTAAAACCTGGATATTAGGATGGTGGCTGAGAATTCTTCTTAAGGCCAGCCGGCCTATTCTGCCAAAGCCATTGATAGCGATTTTAACCATGATATTAAAGATGGGTTGATTATTCTTTGATGCCTAAAATATTGCAAATTGCTTCTTTATCAAAACCAGTCACCCATTGATCATCAACATTAATCACCGGAACTCCAAACTGCTCAGTTTTTTTAACCATTTCCTCAAGAGCCTTTTCGTCTTTGGAAACGTCGATGTCTTCGAACTCAAAACTGCGCTCTTTTAAAAATTCTTTTAGGGTTATACAGTATGGACAAGTGGGGGTGCTAAATATTCTAATTTTTGGCTTTGATGTTTCTTCAGTCATTGTTTTTTATTGTCCACAACCACCGCCACTGGATCCACTTGTTGTTTCAGATCCAATCCCGGCTGCAGGAACATCGGTTGAAAGGGTTTGAGAACATTCCTGGGGAGGATTGTTAAAGGCCTGGCAGACTAAATTCTTGAAAGCTTCGGGCGAGCGCTCAGCAACAGATACCTCTTGGTCATTAATAATTACTGTTGGCGATCCCTGGACACTGTATTTCTCATTAAGATCTTGGTGAATATCAAACTTTGGATATTGTCCACTTACCCAAGTGCTTTTATCGTCATACTGGCTGGTTATTTTGAATTGATCATCAGCGCTGGCAACGCATTCAGAAAGTTCGGTTTGATTAATGCTGGTTTGGCTGAGGCAGGAATCAACTTCTCCGGTCTTGGCAAAACAATCTAAATATTTTGCAAATTCTTCTTTGTTTTGATTTTGAATGCAGTATTGCCTCAAGTTTTCATCTATTTCCTGTTTTCCGTGCATAATATAATCTACAAAATCTATTTCAAAGTCAGCTTTATCCTTTAAAAGCTGGTAAACCGGCAAATAGACTTTTTCCATTTGCAAACCATAGGGACAATAAGACATAACGAAAAGTTTGACGTCTGGCTTGTCGGCTTTTGGCAATTCTTGGCTTGGGGATGGGGAAGTTTCTGACTTTTTCATTTCAAAAGCGGCCGTAAAAAGGAACCTGCCGTCTTTCGAAACATAGACGTCCGGCTCTTCATTCCCAACTTTTATTTTAATCTTATAAACAGAACCCTCGTTGGTAACCTTGACCAGAGTTGCGGTTGTTCCGGGCGAAAGAAGGTTTTTGTTTATGAAATCAATTGCTTCTGATCCTAATTTATCCGCTCTCGATCCTAATAATAGAACTGGCAGATCAATTTTTCCCTGTTTTGCCTGCCAGAAAACAAAAAAGCCTCCGGCAACAACTAAAACTAAAACGGCAATGACAACTATTTTCGACTTGATGAATTTGGTGAAGTTCATTGATATAAACGAATATTATTTTTATTATTCTATAAAGACCTTGAGAATGCAGCGATTAAAGCTCCCTTTTATTCTTTATCATCAGGGCATCATTGAATTCGTATTCTATCAAACCACCGTAAGGGATCTCCAGATTAATGATATCATGATTAGAAATTTTCTCAACATATTTTACGATTGACCTTAAAGAATTATGACTAGCCACGATTAAAACGTTTTTACCCAGCCTTAAATCTTTTTCAACGTATTTACGATAAACGAGATTTGTTCTTTTGTAAACATCTGCTAAGCTTTCTCCGCCCGGCGGGGCGACGTTGTAACTTCTCCGCCAAAGGCGAACCTTTTCTTTTCCGTATTTTTTCATCATTTCTTCTCTGTTTTCTCCTTGGAGTTTGCCGTAGTGTCTTTCATTCAGTTTCTCTGTGACAAAAACGGGAACGCTATTTTCATGCTGGCCTACAAACTGTCCCCATTTTTTCATCTTGCCTCTGTCAAGATAAACGAAGACGGGGTATTTTTCATTATTGAATTCAAACAATCTGGATACGGTATCTTTATTCCTGAACAGCGGAGAAGAATAAATTTTATCAAAATTGAGCTGGAATATTTTGCCAGCAAGCTCTTTAGTTCGGCCCATTTCGTTTTTGTCTAGCGGAACATCTACCCATCCTGTAAATCTGTTTTCTTCATTCCACTGGGATTTAATATGCCTTAATAAAAATAATTTTGCCATAGTTTAATTTTACTACAACCAAACCAAAAAATAAAGAGCTGCTTATTTTAGGATATAGATAAAGTTGAAGGATGTACTAGTTGGGGTATTTCGGAGGTGGACCCTGTCTTGATCTCCTCTTGAAAAACTTCACCCCTTTACAAAGAATCCTTACCTGTTTTAGAATGAGCTCAAGATTGGTCTGAGCTTCGGTTAATGAGGTCGTCATCCGAAAACAAGCTAGCTTTGTTCGAAAAACCCTTTAATTTAAGCTAAACATTTCGTATCACTCGTATAAAATTTATGGAAAGAACATTAGCGACAAACGCAAGTAAGAAAATTAACGAAAAAATTCTCTTAAAAGGCTGGGCGAGTAATATCCGTAATCACGGCGGCATTACTTTTATTGATTTAAGAGATAGAAGCGGTATTATCCAATGCGTCGGGAAAAATTTGCCAAAAGTCAGCGTGGAATCCGTAATAGAAATTACCGGCAAAACAATAAAACGTCCCCCAAATTCTATCAATAAAGAATTAGAAACCGGCGATGCTGAAGTTCAGATCGAGAGAATAGAAATAATCTCATCCGCGGAAGAGATCCCTATTCCGCTTGATGTCGACGGCTACAATATTGATGAGAAGGTTAGAAACAAATATCGTTATTTAGATCTAAGACGTTCAAGAATGACAAGAAACATTAGAGTAAGATCAAAAATTGCTAATTTCATGAGGCAATGGCTACTAACGCGTGATTTTGTAGAAATAGAAACTCCAATTTTAACAAAGACAACCCCGGAGGGTGCTCGTGATTTTCTAATCCCATCAAGACTACAACCGGGCAAATTCTACGCCCTACCCCAGTCTCCACAACAGTATAAGCAATTATTAATGGTAGCAGGACTAGAAAGATATTTCCAAATCGCTCGATGTTTTCGAGATGAAGATCCGCGACACGACAGAGCTTATGGCGAATTTACTCAACTTGATATCGAAATGAGCTTTGTAGTCCAAGAAGATATTCTACAACTTGCCGAAAGACTTTTTATCGAGTTAATTGCGGAAATTTTCCCCGATAAGAAAATTACCGAATCCCCCTGGCCAAGAATCCCTCATAAAGAAGCAATAGAAAAATACGGTAGCGACAAACCAGATCTTAGAAGGAATAAAGAAGATAAAAACGAATTAGCTTTTGCTTGGATAATCGATTTTCCCCTCTTTACAAAACAAACCCAAGGTGATTTTTTTCACGGCTCCGGAAGCGCAATATTTGCGCCATCTCATCACATGTTTACAGCGCCACATCCCGATGATATTGGATTAATGGACAAAAATCCTCTGAAAGTCCGAGGGCTACAACATGATATGGTCCTAAACGGCTATGAAGTCGGAGGAGGAAGTATTAGAATTCACGATCCTAAAATCCAACAAAAAGTGTTCGATTTAATCGGTTTTACTAAAATTCAAAGCGCACAGTTTGAACATATGTTAACTGCTTTCAAATATGGTGTTCCGCCGCATGGTGGGATCGCTCCAGGCGTTGATAGATTTGCCTTTGTGGCATTAGGAGAACCGACCATAAGGGAAGTTATGGCATTCCCAACTTCCGCTTCTGGCCAAACAGCCGTTATGGACGCCCCGAGTGAAGCAACAGAAAAGCAGCTTAATGAGCTGAAAATAAAGCTTACCAAATAAATTTATCTCTTCGAGAACAAACAAATATAGCCGCTAGTTTTTTGTCCAGACCACGTAAGAAATTGTTTCTTTCTAGACAATTTTTTCACAAATCTCTGTTTGAAAAGCTTATCTATCTCCTGAATCGAAGCATGAAATAATTTTAAACCGTCTTTCGTAATAATTGTTCCCCAGTTCTCCCCGTCATTAAATGCCTTTTGATAATAAGGGGTATATTTTTTATTACGCAAAAAAGATGTTAGATATATTAAACCATTTTTGTCAACCAAAGAATCTATTTTTAGGATTAATCTTTTACGCAACACTGGATCGACAAAATATTCAAGAATCCCGCAAGCTAGCACAAAATTATACTTCCCGCTCGGAGAATACGACAATATATCAGATAGCAAATATTTTGCGTAAGGAAAATGCTTTCGCGCTCTTTTTATTAATTTTTTAGAAAAATCAACGCCGGTAAGATTTTTGTAGCCTCGCTCAAAAAGATGTTTTAACGTCCTGCCATACCCGCAACCTAAATCTAATATTTTTACACTTCGAGGTATATGCCGAAGAAATTTTTCATCTGGCAATGGTGTAGTAAACTCTATAATTTCTGGTTGCTTATATAGTTCCGACGCTCTGAAAAAGTCTTTAAGCATATTTGAATCGCAATTAATATTTTCGGCTTTATCCAAGAATAATAATTATCTGCAACTTCAAAAACCCCTACAATATTATCTTTATTATCTTTTACAGCGCAGTCTGTAACTATTTTTATGGCAGCGGCAGAAATCCCATAAAACATTGCTGTTACGAAAATTGCCGAGGTCTCCATATCAACACATAAAACATTAGCACATTTGAAAAGTTCTTTAAAAAGTTGAGGGTTTTCTCTATATCTCTTATCTGTTGTAAAAATTGTTCCGAGAAGAGGAAAAATTTTCATCTTTTCGAATTCTTTTTTGAGAGGTAGAACTATTTGTAAGTCAGAAACTGCCGGCACTTCTATATTGACATAACCACGTGTTGTCCCTTCGTTACGAACAGCGGCCGTTGGTAATATATATTGCCCTGCTGTAATAGACATATCAGTCGAACCCGTTGTCCCAATGCAAAAAATACATTTCACGCCCGTCCTCTTAAGTCTCTCAACAGCATTTGCTGCAAAAGCCGCTCCTTGAGCAGATAAAATAACACAAGAAAATCCATTATAATCGAGATAGATAATTTCTTGCCCCCAAAGAGGGGTAAGAATCTTTTTAAGCTTCTTGCATTTTTTATCATTTTTTAAAAATTTATATACTATTTCCAGTAAAAAGTTTTTTTCCAATATAATCCCTAGGTCGGCTACTCTTTCAATAACTAATCCATTTATTATAGGCATAAATTTTTATTGTTTTGCTATTATCATTTAAGATACTTTGTCGGGTCGGCTATGCCAGCCTTTTGAAAGGCCTCTTTCCTCCGCCGACAACTTCTGCACTCTCCACAATGTATTTCAGTCGGACGAAGACAGCTCCATGTTAATTCTAAGGGAACACCCAATTCTTTTGCCTTAATAATAACATCTTTTTTCCTAATATTTATGTAAGGCGACTCAATCCGAAAATCTCCAGCACCCGGCAATATATTCACTGCTTTTTGAAGGGCCGAGAAAAATCTATCTAAACCGGGTATATCATCTACATCTTCCGCGATGTTCGCATGATATAATGCTTGCGCTCCATGGTGTCTTGCGTATGCCGAAGCTATTCCGTAAGTTCCCTCTATTACGCCCCGAAAAATTATAGGCCCACCATCTTCGCCAAGACCGATCATTGCATGCCTTAATCCCGCAATATTAACCTCCTCAAGAGACACATCCAATCCTTGTGCAATTCTTCGAGCTGCTAATAGTTCTCTATCAAGAAAAGTTTGCCCAAAATTAATAAACAAACAAATAACATTAGGGTTTATATTTTTCTTAATATCATAAGCTAGGGTGGTTGAATCCGGGCCTCCAGACAATAATGAATATAATTTTTCTTTTGTCATTTTATCTATAAATTTATTTATTATTTTTAATTACTCAATCAATCCGCATTAATAAAACCTAACGGATTCTAATCTTTCCCGGATCATTCCTTAATTCGTTGTAAATGCGAAGGGCCTTAATAACATGGCTACGGAAGCCACCTTTAACAGGAAACGCCTTAATAGAAGGAATGGACTCCTTGGCGGCCTGAATTCCATTGCTTAACAAAGCACGTTTATATAAATGGGTATGTCTACCGCCAAGATTATCCAGATCGACATCGTCGATAGACTGCCATAAAAGTTGTTTAGATGAAAAACGTAAGCCGATCTTGGCATATAAACGCGGAAACACCTTAAGCGGATAATCTCTGAATTCACTACTATCTAAAATTAGATATGGTATATGTTTATCGCGGCAATAACCAATCTGTTGAAATATTATCTCCCAACCAGTTTCAATCAGGGGAAAAAACGGAGAGCCTCCAACCTCTTTCTTCTTTTCCATTCTTGAAAAGATACTTAAACGAGGATCCCTTATTAAAAATATAAGCGGTTTTGTCGTTAAAAAAGCAAGTATGGGAAAATTGGCGCCTACTTGATAAGGCATTTCTTTAATAACGAGCTCTTTCCCAGTGGGTCGATTAATGGACAATCCTAGTAATTGGAGATCAAGAGGCGATTCAAGTCTCCTAAAAACATCATCTATATTCTCTCCCAAGTAGTATGTAGCTTCGAAAGGTTCGTGACTATAAAAACGTATTGATCTATCTTGCCAAAATACTCGAGCAAGCGCAGTAGAAGAACATCTCGGAGGAGAAACAATGACATAGATATTACGGTGCTTCTTTTTTAGATTTTCTATAAGAATTTGCACATGCTTTTTCATGTTCCCAAAAGAAGATTAATCTTTTTCCTCTAATTGTTTTTTTTGAAAATAGTGAAAACGATGTCGACCTATTTTCTTTTTTCTTTTCCTATTTTTATCCTAACATAAGAACTGTCTTTTTGTCAGCTGACTGCGCTTGAAGACAAAAAGAAAAGAATACCGCCTTTTTGATGGTTTAGTCAAGACAGTGTACTGGTTCATGATATATGATAACACTTGGTATTTAGGGTTTTTAGTTAAACTGGGAGGTTCGGCGGCGGTTCTGAATGAGCCGGTTTGATTAGAGGTGTTGGCGGCGTTAGTTGGTCTTACCATGGCTGAATTTGAGGCACTCGGTCGGAGGGAATTATCCAAAGAATGAGACAAATGAGACACTAAAAGTCAGTGTTTAAAAGTGTCTCGTTTTACTTTATTTAAAGATTTGTTCATTTTTCTCCTTTCGTCTTTTGTTCAATCTATGATTTAATTCCCAAAGAGCTATTTTATTGCTGTTGTATTTTAGCAGTTCTTTAGCTTTTTCATAAGGGAGCCATTTATAGCTAGAATGCTCTTTTCCTACTTTTAAATCTTTTGAAAATACCTCCACCCCGAAAGAATATTCTGGTAATACAAGGATGTTTTCTTTCCATTTGTAGTTTCCGACATTTACTATCGGTATAGTGGTCATTGAATCTAATGCAATATACCCTGATGTCTTATCAATTTTAGTTTCTTCGAATGTTTCTCTTTTGGCGGCTTCAGTCGGTGTTTCCTCATTTTCTCCTCCTCCAGAGATTCCTTGCCAGAATTTCAAATCCCTTCTTTTAAATATCGCATAAAGATAGCCGTTTTTCTCATTTATGAAAGGAAAAATTAACACTTGAAAAGGCGCTCTCATATTCTTTTAACCGCGTTTTTATTTTTTCTTAAAATACAATTTCGTTTTAAAAAAACAATAAATCGTTAATTCACCGGTAATTCGATAAAAAAGCTTGAGCCCTTGTCAATGCCGTCTGATTCTGCCCAGATTCTGCCGTTGTGCATCTCAACAAAGCGTCTGGCAATATATAGTCCAAGGCCGCTTCCTCCAGTATAAGATTGGGATCCGACTATTCCCCGAGAAAAACTCTCAAATAGCTTAACTAAGTCTTCTTTGCTCATTCCTCCGCCAGTGTCTCTTATCAGAATTTGGAATCTGGAATCTATAATCTTAATATTAATCGTTATTCCTCCTTTCAGCGTGTATTTTATGGCGTTATCTACTAAGTTCAAAATCGCCTGCCGCATTTTGTCTTTATCCAGCATAATTTTAGGCAAAGGTTCCGTTGGTTTTTCAAGTTTTAAATAAAGCTTTTTCTTTTCTGCTGTAATCATTAGATCATCAACCACTCCCATAATTATTTCTTCTATTGAGGATTTCTCCAGTTTAAGCTCAACCTTCCCTGATTCAATCCGGGAAATGCATAAAAGGTCATTTACCAGATTAATTAATCTTTCATTTGATTTATATACATTTTCCAATGGCGTTTTGGCTCTATCAACCAGTTTTCCATAAGAACCCTCGAGGATCATTGAAATGTATCCCTTGATCGCAGCTAATGGCGTCCTTATTTGATGGGAAGCAATAGAGATGAATTCTGACTTTGCTTTGCTTAGTTTTTCAACTTCTTGATAAGCTAATTCAAGTTTTTTTCGGAAGCCGATCTCGTTGATGACGCTTTTAATTAGAAAGTATCCAAAAAGACAAAAAAGAAAGAAAATTCCACCATTTAAGATTTTCATTACCAAAGACGGAGCAACTATTGCCTGAATGAACAAAATCAATCCCATTATCGCCACCAAAACTTCAGTTAAAATAACTTTAATGTCAAAAAGCTGACGGGTAACAATAGCATAAGCTGTAAAACCAACTACAAAAAGTGTAGAATAGTTTCCTATCTGATAAAATTCGCGGCTCCCTATGATTGCAAAAAGGAGAATATGAATAAAGATATTAATTGAAGTAAACAAAAACAACCCTAAAAATAAATATTGGATTTGGATTTTCCGTAAACCAACTGTTTTTCTATACTCTAAAAAAATTTTGACTATCCCAAGACTACAAATAAGACTAAACCCTATAAAAAAAGGAAAAAGAGAACCTATAATTAAATCTGTTCCCCACTCTTTAAAAACAACTCCTTTTATAATAAGAGGAGTAAAAGAACTCAAAAAAACCAAAATAGCGCCTATTGAATAAATAAAACTTAAAAAAAATTTCGGAGTTTCTTTCTTGTTTGAAAAGACAAAACAAAAGTGAAAAAATCCAGTTAGCATTAAAGAAAGTCCAGCAAAAATTAATCGATTAAAATATAAAGAAAAAGTCGCAAGTTGGGGCAAATCAGAAAGGTAAGCGCTCAATATCCAAATAGTGGCTCCCAAAGAAAAAATTCCAAAACTTTTATTTATCCAAGAATGTTTATTTTCCAAAAATACAACAATTCCTAACCCAAAAACCAAAAGAGAAATAGTGGAAGCTAAAATTAAATTCAAAAGAGAGGTAGCAAAATCCATATAATAAAATATAAAATATTAAAGTTGTCTCTCAATTAATATTCTTTTGGTGAGTTTACTGTCTGCGACAAAAGGACCTTTTCCTTCAGGATAAATTTCTATAAGAGGATCACAGACGTTAGGATTATCGTTGTAAGATTTTCGGAAATCGTTATTCATTCTTAAGAGATGATTTAATATCAAATCGTGAGCTCTTTTTTTTAATCTTTTTTCTTCCTCTTCGTTTAAAACTATATCTTTTTTTAATTCTAGATAAATCCCAAACTTTTGCCGCTGACTATCGGGATCAGTTTTTAAGAATAATTTAAACCCTTTTGTCTCAGACAATTCTAATCCATAAACAATTTCTTCTAAACTTTCGGGATAAACATTCGCTCCGTCAACTGAGATTACATTATCTGAACGGCCAAAAACATAAAATATGGGTTGAGTCCATATTTCTTCTCTTTCAATGCCCCACCCTTTTAGTAATTCAAATGGATCATATTTATGACTTTTTAAAATTTCTACAGCTTTTTGATGAGTAATCACTCCTCCTATATCATGTAAATTATATCGGATTATGGGAATAGCCCCTCTTTTAGTAAGTACCAATTCCCCATCTATTTCTTCTACAGATACTGACAAGGGGTTAAATTCTACTAAGATGGGCAAAAGATATGTTCCCTTGGCTTCTCCGAAAAAGTCTCGAAACAAGATAGAATCTTGAAAAGTTAATTCCCGAATTAAATTAGTAAAAGGAGAACCAATCCCCACTACCCCCACTGACGATTCCCCAAAGATGGTCGTTACTCGGGTTGGATCTCCCTTTGGTAATCTTAATTTTTCTTTCATAAAATCTTCCCATTGTTTAGTAAACCCTTCTCCCCCAATCCCTATTCTTAAATTAAGCCTTTCAAAATCTATACCTTCTTTTTCTGCTTCATCTATTACTTCACGCAAAAGACTAGGATATATCCACAAGATGACTTGTTGATAACGAGGTGCTAAATTTTTAAGAACTTGGACGATACTTTCTTTTTCAGAACCTGTTGTAATAACAGTGAAGGGATATTTTCCTTTATCGGCAAATTCTTTCATTGCATAGGTCATCAATTCTCCAGCAGTATAAACTCCCAAAGACAAACCAATAATTAAAAGTGTAGATTTTTTATCAATTTCTGCATTTTGGAGCAGCGAAAGCTCCATGAATTTTGGAATCATTCTATCTTGTCCCTGGAGTCTTGGCCAAAAACAAGGGAACCCCGAGGTTCCAGAACTCATAGTAATGGTGTACATTTTGTCCAGTTTTTCAATACACAAATCTTCCAGAGAATTTTGAAGGATATAACTTTTCTTGTCAGTTAAAGGAATTTTTTCTTGAAAATCCTTGAATGTTTTAATTTCTTTTGAATCGATATTTTGTTCTCTCAAAGATTTTTTGTAGGCCAGTACTTTTTCTGCGGTTTCATGAAAGGTGGCAAGAACCTTTGCCTGACCTTTCTTTTCCCACCATTCATCAGATTGTGAACTTAAAAACTTCATTGCCCGTTTAGGGTCTGAAAATATAAATTTTTGAATTAAATCTCCTATTTTAGGCATAATTTTGAAAAAGAGATGCTGAGAGCAAACTCTCTCGGTTAAATTTAATCTATTTTTAGAATATCAATTTTTCAAGAGCTTATCAAGATCTTTAATCATTTTATCAAATTTTTAAAAAAACAAAAGGGAGGCAGCTATGCTGCCTCCATGGAATCGATGGCGTAAAACTCTGGCGCGAGTTTGATCGTCTCCTCCCGGACGAGTTTCACGATTGCCGTTACCACGAGGATAGCGGCAGAGAGAGTCGAACTAATAATCTGGGGATAATACTCTAGTTCTCCTTTCTCCATTTTATCAAAAATGGAGAACAAATAAGAGGGGGCTGGAGAGAATGCTTTCATCAGAAGCTCAAAGGGAAGCCCTTCAATCCCCTCGAGTTCTTCGGGGCCTATCCCCAGAAACTTCTCCATTTCCATCCCAGTTGGGGAAAATACATATAGCCTTGCCCCCCAACCGAGGTCAATGGGATATAGATGAAACTTCCCTTGGTCTCGGCAGGCCCGGGAAAGGGCCAAAGAAACAACAAGGCAGGCCGGCGTCACGTCAATGCAGTCAACAAAGAGATCCACTGCACTGATGAAAGCCTCCGCATTCCCGAGAGAAATAAATTTCTTCCAGACCCTGACTTCGGCCTGGGGATTTATCCCTTTCAGATATAAACGAAGAGATTCAGCTTTGTTCTTGCTCACTTGCCCCCGGGAAAATGCCTGGCGATTAAGGTTGTGGAATTCCACAACGTCGCCGTCAGCGAGGAGGAATCTTCCTACACCAAGATGAGCTAGGGTCAGTGCGACCTGTGATCCCATTCCACAGCCAGCGATTCCAACACGCAATCGCTGCAGACTTTCCTGCTCTTCCTTCGAGAGGAGCGGGAAATTCCGAGATACCAAATCTTCATACCTAAACACTTTAATCACCTCCTTTTCTATTTCTATCAAATTTTTTAAAGATCAAATCGAATTAAATTATATAATACTATTTAAAAAAAGTCAAGTAAGTGTACTGATTCATGACATATGATATATTTGTCGCTTAGGGTTTTCAGTTAAATCGAGAGGTTGGGTGGCGATGCTAGTTGAGTCGGTTTGATTGATTGTGTTGATTAGCTTTGCCAGGGTTGAATTGTTTCATTCGGTTTATATTAGATCCCACCAGGCTCTGGGTTACGTATGTCCTGGCAGTTCGGTACATTGACAAAATCATATAACCCGTCTATAAAATAATTGGAACCTTAACAAATAAATACCACACATCTCAAAAGAGCGTGCCGGCGTAGCTCAATTGGCAGAGTGTCCGTCTCCAAAACGGAAGGTTGCGAGTTCAAGTCTCGCCGCCGGTGCCTCCCCTTATTTACAAGGAGGATTCGGGAAGGTACAAAAAATGCTGGTGTAGCTCTAAAAGGAAGAGCAACGGTCGCCAAAACCGTATGTTGCGGGTTCGAATCCCGTCACCAGCATTTTTATTTGGTCCGAATTCTTCTCCCCGCTAAATTCCTTGTTTTAGATTCCTCTCGGGAACTAATTGAATTAACGATTTGATTAACAGAAAGGAGAAAACGAAATGTCTATCAAAAGAGTTCTTACGGGCATAAGGCCCACGGGTGCTTTGCACCTGGGGCATTATGTCGGGGCGCTCAAACAATGGGTGCCTCTTCAGAATAGCTTTGAGTGTTTTTTCCTCATCGCTGATGTTCAGGCGCTAACGACTCACGTCGATCGTCCAGAACTGATTGAACAATCCGTTCACGAAGTAATGTTGGACTGGATCGGGGTCGGTCTCGATCCTCGCCGCGACAACGTCCACTTTGTCCTTCAGAGTGGCGTACCCGAGCTGACCGAGCTGACGGTTTACTTCTCCATGCTCGTCCCATTCTCTGAAATAGAGAGAAATCCAACCATCAAAGCGGAACGGAGCTCAAATCCGACAGCGGGATTTATGACCTATCCTGTCAGTCAAGCAGCAGATATTCTTCTTTTCACTCCCTATCCTCCACAGGCGAGTGATGCATTGCTGGTGCCGGTAGGAGAGGATCAAATCCCGCATCTTGAAGGGACTAACCGTATTGCTCGACGATTTAACAAACAGTACGGCAGGGTCTTTCTGGAGTGCACCCCGCAAATTGGAGAAGTGGGGCGTCTGCCAGGTATTGACGGTCAAAATAAAATGAGCAAGTCGCTCGGCAACGTAATCTCGCTCAAGGATGATTCTAAGACTGTTGAGTCGTTGGTGAAGAAAATGTTCACCGATCCAACCAAGATTCGTCTTAGCGATCCCGGCCATCCTTTCGAATGCCCTGTCTATCTTTATCACCAGGCATTTGGAGGGTCCGAGAATCTTGGAGAACGGGCTGATCGATGCAGCAGAGGGTTGCTTGGTTGCGTTGATTGTAAGCGCGACCTTGCGGCTACACTCAATTCCTTTTTGGAACCGATTCGGGCTCGACGAGCCGAAGCGGAGAAGTTGCCGCTCGGCGATTATCTTTACCAAGGCACAAGTCGAGCAAAACAGATAGGAAAGGTGACTATGGAAGCTGTCCGCAAAGCCATGTATCTGGACTATCCTAGTGTTTTCGGAGGTGTAAAATGAAAAAGCTTGATTGGTCGAAGTCGATTGTTCTGACCTCGCTAGGGGCAGCAGTTTTCGGAGCGCTTTACCTGACCAATGATACTTACATTATGCATCAGGTGATTCGCTCAGAAGATTCTTTCACGGCTGTCTCAGCATATCTTATCATGGGCGGATGGATTGGAACCGTCTGTACGCTGATCTACAACTCTATCTTTGGAAAATGGTTGGACTCGGATTATCCTGGCTTTAATTTCGGGACGTCGAAGATGCAAATTTTCGCTCTCGTTTCCGGGATAATCGCCGCCGGCTCCACCGCTTTTTGCCTAATAGGCAACCAAAAGCTAGATCCAAGTCTGGTGACTGCTCTTGCAAATCTTTCAATTCTATATCTTGTGTTCTATGATAGCTTCCGAGGAAGGATTTCCCTGACCAAAATCTGGCTGCCAGTAGTTCTGATTATAGGGGGTTCAATCTTAGCTTCAGTAACGCGGATTTCTGGCGGTTTCGAAATCACTTTAATAGGGATCCTTATCTTGCTTATCGGTCGCTGCTTGACAGACGCGGTTGAGAAGATCATCAGACAAGAAGGTGTTTGGAAATCAGACGCCGTCACTTTCAACTTTTGGAGGTTCCTTTGGTTGACAATCTCTGGAACAGTCATGGCCTTAGGTATAGCGCTGGCCAGAGGAACTTTTGACCAATTGATAGGGTTATTGCAGACCTGTTGGAAACCGGCATTTCCTTGGATACTACTTACAATGTTCTTTGTGTTTTTCTTCAACACCTTACTCCAAAAGGCGCTGAAGACAGGAGCAGTAAGTAAGGTCTCTTTGCTGCTTAGCTTCCAGATTGTCCTGGGAATACCTTTGGCATTAGCTACCCGTTCGTTATGGCCTGGAGTGTTCGGCGAACTGCCTTCAGATCCAGTCGTGTGGTTAATGCGTTTCGTCGGAGCCATCCTTATTATTGCGGGGATCGTTCCTCTAGCAAAAAAGAAATATGAGCTAGAGAAAAAGAAGAAACTCGAATAAAACTGATGACTCGTGAAACTAATATAGTTCTTTAGTTCAAAAAAGAGGGCAATTTCTGAATTTGTCCTCTTTTTTAGTTAGGATGTTTAGATTTTGTCTTACTAGAAACGTAGAAAAGCGGATAATTTATAATTAGTGGCAAAACCTCTAAAATATGTGTTTCGTTTTGTTCTTAGGAGGTCTTGCGGTGCGATTTTGATGTTTTTTGCGCCGCGTTTTTTAATATAGAGTTCAAGGACTCTCATGAAAAAATCGTTAGTAATAAATAGAAGTTTTTTGTCGTTTTTTTGAAAGCTAGCAATGGATTTAAATATTACATCGGCTCTTTGGTAAGTTTTCGCTAACGATTCAGCATGTCTACCGTTTAGCATTGTTCTAAGAACAAGTTTATTTAAATTTTGGATTTTTCCCGGACGATAAATTTTTTTAGAATAAATTTTTCTCAAATCAAATTCAACTTCTCTTAAATTCCGGATAACTGTAATGGGTAAGGTGCGTTTATTTTGTTTTAGTATGGTTTCTGAAATGAGTTTAGCAGAATCCCTACATCGTTTAGAGGGGCCTGTATAGATATGGGTAATATCTTTAAATGGGATTATTTTTGCAATTTTTGGAAACAATTTTTTATTAGCCCTAGTATTCAAAGCGGGGTTTAATTTTTCTATTGCCAAATCAGCAAGTATTTCAAAAGGCATTTCATCATGATCTTTATATGGCAATAAAAGTTTGCCGTGGCGTATAAAGTAAAGAGATAGATTTTTTTTCATAGATATTTAATCTTAAAATAGAAGCGCACGGTGCAAGGATTAGAACAATCGCTTGCACCGTGCTTTAACGAACATTTTATTCTCCTAGGATATAGACCTTGCCTCCTTTGCCGTCTACTGTGACTAAGTTACCCTCCTTGATGATTTTGGTCGCGTTGGCGACGTTCAGCACGGCCGCAATTCCTAGTTCTCGTGCCACAATCGCTCCGTGAGCAAGAGGTCCTCCAACTTCAGTTACCAAACCTCCTTTTTTGCCTATTGAAGCCATGAGGGGAGCCCAGGTGGGATCGGTCGTGGGAGCGACCAAAATACTACCTTGGCGGATTCTTTGAATAGCTTCTTTGTCGCTAGGATCTAAGACTATCACCGCTTTTCCGGTTGCAACTTCCGAAGTGACACCAATCCCCTGAAGCTCTTGTGCGCCTTTCCCGATCGCCAAACCCTTAATTCTATCAAGCTGGTCCGTGAAGAATACTGGGGGCACTTCTAATTGACGCAGACTTGTTTCCGTGCCCCTTCTTTCCTCAATGGTTTCCAGGGTCTTTTTAGTATTTTCCGGAAGTCCTTTGAGTTCGCGGGGATCGAGTAAGAAAATATCACCTTCCTCAAGTTTTAGGAGGCGTTCTGTCCGCAACAAGAGTTGACGGATCAGATCGTATTCCATGAGGAAGTAATATTTCTGTTTTTCTCTCATAGCTAGGTAAAGCCGAGCTGTTTTGATGTCTTTAAGAAGATCTCCACGTTCGTGGGGAGAAAAACAGGCAAGGATATGACCTTGTGTTCGACGACTTTCTGTTCTGCTTTCTGAGAATTCCTCCTCATGTCGTCCCACAATCCGATCTGCATACTGTTTCATTAGATCTGGCGTTTCGTGGTAGCGCGGGGTGGCAATTTCTAATTCGTTAGGTCCTAAGTGTCCAAATTCATTCAAGACATTCGTTGTCTGAATAACGCCATCCCTTAATTTTGCTAAGGCCATATTGAAGCGAAGCGAAGGCGCGTCCTCTAGTCCGCTTGTGACCTTGTCGAGGAGCTGTCTTCCTTCTTCAGCTCCGAACTTTTGTTCTAGTTCTCGTTTGAGCCTAGCGTAGGCAAAGAATCCCAAGCGAGCAACCTTCACGAAAGTCACACAGCTTACTGTTCTTAGATGTTCAAGATGCCTTTGGATAGCGGCAATTGCCCCAGCTAAGTCCAGCTCTTTAAGGCGTTGTGTCTGTTGCCGTTCCTTGTTGATATATAGAAGGAACTCTGGCTCAAGCTTTTTCCGGAACTCGGCGATAACGCTTTTCTCAAGCAATCTGATGCCTTGGAAGAACTCTTTATAGCAGTGGTAGTAATCCGAGCCCTTTTCGGATCCGAAGAGTTCAACCAGAAACTTCAAAGAAGGATTCTGTTCATAGAGGACGATCTCGGGGTAATTCGCTAGCAAGAGATCTCCTCTGATGCGAGAAAGGTACAATTTAACGAACCCTTCAAAGTAGTCACCGAGCGGGATACCCTTGATGCGGTAAGTAAAGGCATCGTGGATGATGCTGCACCGTGGCTGTCCCCCTACAAGCTCAAAGAAACCTTGGGCTAGTTCTTCGTTGATGACATAACCCATTTCATTTCTTCCTCTACGGATAGCTCCATGGCCATCAGCGAAGATGTAGGTGAAGATTCCAAAGGCCATTCGCGAGGGATGCTGGGTTAAGAGCTCGGCGATGTTTTGATCGGAGTACACATCTAGAGTGAGTCGTAGGCCTAAGGCCTCCAGATGGGCGAAACGCTCCCTTACTGTAGATTGTGTTTTTTCGATGACGTATTTTCGGATATGTGTTTTCATTTTTCATTCCTTTCTTTTTGGAGTCGTAACAGGTCTTGCCTGGAGGATATATATTTTCTCTTTGACCATAGCCCATTCGATATCTTGATGGTTTCCAAAGAACTGTTCGATTTGTAAACCTAAAGATACCAAGGCTTCAAGTTCTTTGCGGCTAAGAGAACTTTTTTGCTGTTGACGTTCACTTACTTTTTCCTTCCCTTGCAGAGTAACCTTGAATTTTTTAGGAGAGATCATCTCTTTTAAGACCGTTCCTCCTCGGTCCAAAAAATAGATATCTCCCGTTAACTCGCCCGCAACAAGGGGTTGTCCTACTCCAAAGGTTGATTGGATAACAACCTCTTCTTTACAATCAGTGATGGGATTGAGAGTGAACATCACTCCAGCCACTTCGGCTTCGACCATCTTCTGGACAAGGATGGCCATATTGGATTGAGTACCTTTGAGGCCAATCGCGGTTCGATAAGCGGCTACTTGGAAGCTTTCTGCGGACTTAAGACATTTTATTACCGCAGAAACAAAATCTTCAGGCTCTTTAACGAACAAACTTGAGTAATATTGTCCTGCCCAAGATGCTCGTTTTGAGTCCTCTTCAGCCGCCGAACTACGTACCGCTACTATTTGGTCAGCAAAAGTTTTTACGAATACTGCTTTCAGTTTTCTTTCAATGCCTTTTTTTAACCTTCCTTTGTTGTCTAGTATTGATTTTGTTAACTCTGTGGTAAGGCATATGCCTTCTGGTACCGGAAAGCCTTTTCTGAAGAGAAGGCCAAGCTTGAGCGCTTTGCCGCCCACTAAGGAAACAGGTGTTCTTTCTTCAATTTCTGACAAGTCAAGAATCTCGGGATACATTTTTTATCTCCTTCTTTTGTTGTTTGATTTAGTTTACAAAGAACTTTTTAGGGGGGCCAAAAAATATTGGCTAAAAAAGAACCGCCCTTTTGAAATTCCCTTTAACTTTAAGAATTTCTCAAGGACGGTTCTTTATGAAACGTGATGCCACCTTGGTTTATTCAATCATTACTGATTGAATCTTGTCACCGACTAACATCGGTGTGCTGTGTGGTAACGGACAGCTGCCGGGGGCGGCTAGTCTTACCTTTGTTTTCAGGCAATTTCGCCTCCCAGCTCCGGGGCCCATTCTCCCCATCGTTGCTTTTGGTAAATTCTTGCAAAAGAACCAATATTCTCTACGATATCCTATTCTAATAAGTTCTAGAACCTTGTCAAGCCCATGTACTGATTCATGACTATGATATGTTTGGCACTTTTGACAGGGCTATATTGTCTTGTTGTGCATTCGCTTGTAAGAATTCTCTGAATTGTTCGCTTAAGAGTAGGCATTTTAATTTATATTATATTTATAAATTTCATTTTTCAGGGAAATGATTTTGATTATAATTCCTAAAGTTCCGAGACAAAAGAGAACATAGCAAACCATTGACAGAACAGAAATGTTATGTTAGAATAAAAGTACGAAATTTAACTTGTTCATTCCAAACCTCTAACCGTAAAAAGTTAAAGGATCATATTCCATAAAGGAGAAAAAAATGGATACTACGGATTTGCAAAAAATGTTGAAAGAGGCCCGTCAGCGGGCCGCCGAGGCCGAGAGGGCTCGGGCTGAGGCCGAGGCCCAGGCCAAACTAGCTGGGCTTTTGGCCCAGGTGGCTCAGGCCGAGGTTAGCGTGGCTCAGGCCACGGTCAGAACCGATGAGGCCGATGCTGCCTGGAGGCAGGACGCTGCGGCCCTGACCAGTGCGGTCAAGGCGCTTGAAAGCGCCGAGGACGACAAGGCCAAGGCCACTGAGGCATTGGCCAAAGCTAAGGTCAGTGAGGCCAACGCCGCCAGAATCAAGGA
>Ga0315288_10001606_pt1 | contig 29170 bp, 32 predicted proteins | sample YL17G11_20_MG_FD_203454 | JGI IMG/M metagenome (GOLD analysis project Ga0315288, IMG submission 203454) | Sediment microbial communities from Yellowstone Lake, YNP, Wyoming, USA - YL17G11_20 | ecosystem: Environmental > Aquatic > Freshwater > Lake > Sediment | place: USA: Wyoming | collected... | reverse complement strand
GTTGCTTGGTGAACTGATGATTGTAAAGTAAGATAATAAGTTTTCAATTTATATTTTTTACAGTGTAAAATGCATCGTAAAAAATAAAAAGTCAAGTAAAATGAAATGAAATGAAATGAAATGAAATCATTTTTTTTGTCTCCATTCTCCAGCAGAAACATGAATGAAAATATTTTTTGATATTTTTTCCGGAATTATATTTATTTTTATTTTAGATACAGAAGCAAGTCTGTGCACGACCGTGGTGACTACATCCGGACCTGTTAAATACAGAACATCGTAATCATTCTTAGGAGCAGATTGAACGTGCATGCGTCGCCTTATCTCCGTCAATATTTCCATAAAAATCGGGTTTTTGGGTTTGGATGAAAATGCATAATTTGCAATTCGGACAGGGTGTTCGGGAATTCCCTTTCGAATGGGTTCATAGCGGGCTTCATGACTGGTGGAATTCGTAATAATTTTTTCAACAAAGAAACATTCATTTGCAGTTATTTTTGAAAGCGGTTTCCTTAATAGTACATCGGCGTCGAGGTAAGTTCCGCCGCAATGATAAATAATCAGGTAGCGAATAATGTCAAATTTCATAATATTTGTAGCTCTATTATAAATTCCTTCATATTGAGGATATTCTAAAATTAAATTTTCGCAATCTGCTTTTGACCATACTTTCAGTTGACAGTTTGAGTTTTTTAACACACTTGCAAATCCTTGGCTGTATTTTTTATTTGGATGGTCGGTTGGGCTTGGTGCGTCAACACCGTACCAAATCAAATGAACAAGAGCCGGAATCAAATTAGTATTTTCTGCCGATTCTGCTACTGTTTCCATTGTTTGTTTTAGCTCCATTATTTATTATTTTGTTGTATTATATATATATGTTACAAACAAACAAATAAAACATAACAAACGATAAATGAAAATGAAAATGAAAAAAAAGATTCATAATGGTGGAACACCAAGAGTAACACCAATGAGAACAATGACATCAAGAAGAAGAGGAACAACATCAAGAAGGAGAGCAACAATGTCAAGAAGGAGAGCAACAACATCAAAAAGGAGAGCAACAACATCAAGAAAAGCAACAACTCCAAATGTGTTGAAAATATCGCTTCATTTTTTATTTACTTATATTGCAGAAATTCATAAATGGGATGACAACATTGGTGATGTAGTAGATGCATACATAACCATGTTTAAAAGGTCAAACGTAATTGAAACGGGTTCGTCGCCATCACTGTCGCCATCACCGTCACAATTTGGTGGCAAATTTGATTTTCCATTTAAAAAATATGCAAGCTGGTTGATGCACACAGCCGTGGGTAAATTCGATAGCCCGTGTAACATCTTAATTAGCAGCATTGCTTTATCGACCTACGCAATAATGGTGTACGCATTTATGCAGTCAATGCAGAAACATAATTTTGATGTAGCTGCCGCAACATCAGATGAATCATACATATATTCATTGGCAACTCCTGTTAAATATGCGCTGTATCATTACTTTCCTTCAGTTCACGAATTTCAAGAACAAATATTTGTAATCTTTGATGAATACATTCGGCAAGTATTCCACTCATTTTCCGAACAATTTTCAATTTCACTTGTATCTCAAAATCCAACAAGGATGATTATTAATTTATTGCGTTCACTTTATTATGATGGAAATTTGTATAATTTATTTGTTGTAAAACCAATATCATGCATTCTACAGTACAAAATAAAATCGTGCAAAAGATTATGCTAAATGCTAAATTTCAAAAATAATATAAAAATAAAACAATAAGAAAAAATTTTTGTTTTGTTTTGTTGTTTTCATTGATTGCACTCGGTAGCAATTCAATTTTATTCGAGTCCTCCTCTATTCAGAAACTCTTCATCGTCTTCAGAGTCGGAATCGCCCCACAGCTTTTTCTTGTCCTCCTTGTGTACGGCTGAATCTGTTGCCTTCCTTGGTTTGAATGCAATCGGAGGAAGAGGTGCAAGAGATGCGGTAGCAACAACGCGTGGAGGAAACTTGGAAACAGGTGCTACTGCTGCAGCCACAACCACAACAGGTTCAGTAAGAGATGCCCACGATGCAGGCTTAGTCGCACGATAACGACCAACTGCAGCAGGAGAGTATACAGGCGAGCCAACCTCTTCTTCGCCAGATGATGATGATGCCAAATCAGCAAATGCATTGCCTCGTTTGTTGTAAACGATTTTGTTTGAAGGCGCCGCAGGTGAATGAACGGGCGAAGCCTCAGGAGGTCCGCGTCTCAAAAGCGGTTCATCGTTGCGAAATCTTGAAATGAATGAAAGGGGTGGAAGCGATGACAATGTCGATTGTGCCGATTGTCTTTTTCTGCTGGTAAGTTCTGGGAAACCTGCTGCAAATTGTTCTTTTTGTTCTTTTTCAAGTGCAGGGAATACAATACGGGGAATTTGTTTTGATGAGTGTGAGGAAGAGGAGTATGAGGAAGAGGAGGAGGAAATGGGGGGCAAACGAACACGAGCCAAAGAAGCAACGGGAGCAGAAGGAGGAGGAGCAGCAGTTGAAGAGGCCGCCGCCTTGCAGTAACTTGAAGTGTGACCAGTCTCACCACAAATGCGACACTCAATTGACAGCAAGTAGGGACACGTAATCGCGCTTGAACGGTCAAATTTGTCGGCGCGCACATAATGCGTGTCGTAACCAGGACGTCCTGCAGCATGACAAACTGCACAAAACTTGGCTTGATTTCCACTCTTGCCGTTATTTCCGTTATTGTATCTGCTGCTCATTGTTATTGCTGCTGTTATTGTCTGGTGCACTGACAAATATAATATATAATATAAGTTTTTCAATTTATATTTTTTGCATTGAAAAACTTATGAAAAATCTTTAAAAGTTAAAAAAACCCATTGGAAAAATGAATTCATTTTATTTCATTTTATTTCATTTCACCAAATCACCCTACCTGCTCGTTAGAATGGAATAACTGCTAAAGCTAATAAATCCGAGCGCCTGCATAAGCATGACAACATAAGGAAGCAAAACAAGGAACCAAGAAACAGAGCTGAATCCCTTTCTACACAACCATCCTAAAATATAGGTCCAAAAAAGTGCAAAGAGAAAATTAATAAATACCATAAGAATGGGCACAGAAAATAACTGAATGAAGGAAAAAATGACGGCAATCGTCAAATAAATTTTTGCAGGAGTGCAATAATATTTAAACGCGTTCAATGAGTTCATTTTTGTAAGCACCTGTATTTGTTTATATTTATATGCGAAAAAAATATAAATATAAAAGTATTCTTAGTATTCTTATTCTTAGTATTTCTAAATCTTTGGAATAAGAATCAAATATTATCCTATCCATTATCCATTATGCAGAACCCTTTAGAACCACGAAAACCACTTTCCCTTTGTTTTGCTGCTGTTGCTGTCGTCATTAGTTTTATTTTCCTGTTCCTGTTCCTGTTTAACAGCCGCCGCCGTCGTCACCAATTCCACTTCTTCTGATTCAATGACGACTTCCACGCCTGATGAAGTTGTACCAACAGCAGTTTGCGATTCTTCGACCACGACCTCGACATCGACCTTGACCTTGTGTTCAACAGGAGAAACCAAAGAAACAGAACCAACAGAAGCAGCTACCTCAAAATCTTTCATCATATCTGCTACATTCTTAAAATCTTTCATCATTTGACTACATTGTTCGAAATCTTTCAGCGTTTGACTACATTGTTCCCCGTCAACATCGTCGGCATCTTCGGAATAGTCATAATAACCATTGTTATTCCCATTATCGCTAGACCAGGTTTCACCATTTCCGGCAGAATAAGGCGTGCCGTAGTCTCCCAGACAGCTCCCGTCGGCACAAGTAAACGGATTCCATTCTGCTTGCTGCTGCTGCTGTTCCTGCTGTTGCTTGCTCGTCGCGCGAATTCCGTAACACTTGACAAAGTCAACATCTTGAGCGTGCGTGCAGTTGCGCGATGTAACTTCTTCAACAATTTCAACCGCAGTATTCAAAAACGACGCAAATTCTGTAAACACGGCACGATTTTTCAAGCTGAAAATGCACCTTTCTGCGTGCAAGTGTAAAAGTTGAAACTTGCGAACCGAATGGTTGATTCTGCAAATCAACTTTTCAATCTGAACAAACAAGTCTCGTCTGCGCTCCTCGTCACCAATGTAATCCAACGAATGAATAAGTTCTTGGCATGCATCGCAATCATCACAAACATTTACAACCAATCCAAGCATTTTTTTCAACTTCATATTCTTGTTGATTTCCAAAAATTCGACATCAGAAACACAAATCCTTGCATATTTGTTGTTCAACGTCGACATAAATGATGACAAACTTTTGCTCGCATCCTTCAGCCCAAGCAGTCCCTCGCCTGACCTTTTTCTTGACAAAAACCGCAAACTCTCCAGCAACTCGTTTACGGTATTCTGCAATTCACCAATTTCGGTTTCAAGACTGTTAACCTTGCACTCATAATTTTCAATCTCTGCACTATGCTTCCATTTTTGAAATGCGGCTTCCATCGTTGCCTTTGCTGTTGTTGCCACTGCAGCTTCTGCCGCTGCAGGTGACAAATTGAAATAGTAGTTTGGATTGGCCATGAGAAACACGTTGCTCCATTCTCCAATCAACATGTCTCCGCGACAAACGCTCTCATAAAATTCATTCTCATAATCAGTATAAACCCCATGCTCATTGGGCGGCATCTCAATATTCACAATTGCAAACTTATAACATGGGTCCACGCGAGGCAGTGTCAAGTCCCATTGAATCGGCGCATTCTTCAAATTTTCATCAAAGCCTTGCACCAACATTACATTCTTCACGTATTTTATTTCCCCCAAAGATGAATATAGAATTCGACGTTCAACTGCTCTTGCAACAGCCATTTTTGTTACATCATTTGGCAAGGTGGGAATGCACACCAGGTAACAGTGGGTTCCAACTTGAATGCCTTCGCTGTTGATGATATGGTGTTCGCGGATATTATTACTATTATAATCAGCAAAAGCTGAGGAGGTGGATGCGGTTCTAAGAGTGACCATTGAAACGAATGCGATGAGTTGTATATGTATAGTTGTCATCATTTGTTTATATCATTTCAAAATTCAATTTTTATTATAATGTTCGTTCATTGGTCTAATTTAATTAAATTAAATTAAAAAATTAAATTAAAAAATAATAATAATAAAAATCATCATCCATTTTCTCAGCATCATTCGTCATACCCATTATCATTATCATAATCGTCATCGTCGTCGTAATCGTCGTCGCAATCGTCGTCATTATTGGATATTTTTATTTTAGATGATTTTATAGATGTTTCATTTGAAGCGGAAAACCTTTTTGATAAAATAATTTTATTTGCAATGTATTCGCTCTCTTTTTTAACGAGTATGTGTGAAGCAGTGCTAACGCTTGCGGCAACTATGGCAGCCAAACGCTTCTGCTGCTCTTGTTGCTGTTGCTGCTGTTGCTGCAATAATATATGCGATGAAGAAGAAAGTGCATTTTTAAAATTAATTTTATTATTTTGAATCTCTGGTTTTAGTTTTGAAGAAGACAAGGAAGGAAAGTTGTCATCATTTAAAACCAGTTTTGAAGAATCAACAACAGCGGCGGCGCCTGCATTTGCATTTGCATAGTTTGAATTCGAGTTTAAAAATATGTTATTTCCATTATTGGTAGTAGCGACAGAAGCAGAAGCACACCGGTCATGCTGATGGCGCTCACGACGGTTTCCATTTGTTCCAACGGGTTCATATTCTTCACATTCTCTCAAAAATGTATTAAAATTTGTCTTTGATTTTGACATTACGGGGTGTACGACGTAGCACGTTGCTTGATGCAAAGGTTTGTTGCTTTGATTTTATAAACTATTGTGTTTGTATATATTTATGTATTTATTTTATATTATTTATTCTATTCCGTTTATTTGTTTATTTGTTCTCCATTTGTAAAAAATTGAAAATTATTTTACAAATGCTAAATCAATCAGAAACAGCGTAGCGTCATGCAGCAGCAGCAACAAGGAAACGAAGATAACAATGCAGGCATGTGTGTCGATAAAAATACACACGCAGACACAGAAGCTTTTAAACGAAAGAAACCGGTTTTCAGATTCAATTTGAGTGACGAAATGGTTGATGCACTTTTAGATTTTTCAAAAATGCATCAATTTGATGACCGTCACTCTTACGCTGATGCGTGGAACGAGTGGAAAAATAATAGGGACATTTCAATAATAATAAATGATGAGATAGAACGACTACAAAGTCTGGACTACAAGGGGTCTGCAAAGTCCATTGAAAGCAAGATATTCAAAAGCGGTCGATACTATTTTCGCAACAAGTCATTCGTCAAGGCGACTCCAAAACCGAGGGGGAAATACGTTTCAGTTTCAAAAGAACTTATTTGTGCGATGGACGAACACATTGCAAGGAGAATCAATAATAATAACAGTAATGATGGTCAAATTCCTTCTCCTGCATCTCCCGCAGACTTGTTCGGCGATTTTTGCAAAAGATGCGTTGACATTTTGAAAATGGAAATTGACCGTCTAATTGATTTAGAACCATTTTCGGAAGACCCAGCACTAATTATTGCAAAAATAAAAAAAACATTCAAGAATCGAGCTTTTATTAGGGGAACCCTTAGGGGAACCCTTAGGGGAACCTAGGTTCCCCTATGACCCCTCCTTTAATTATAGGGAGAACCCTTAGGGGAACCTCCCTAAGACCCTCCTCTCTTTCAATTGTTGGATTTTAGAAATTTTATATTTTTTTATTTTTATATAAATAAAATATAAAATGAACAAGAGTAAGAGTAAGAGTAGCAAGAATCATACAAATTCAAATGTAAATGCAAATAAATGCAAAAAGTTATCGAAAAGAGAAACTCGCTATAAAAAAATAATATACAAGTATTCGAGCCCGTCACAAGCTCAAAAAATGGCAACTAAATATTTGGGTAAGACGGCAAAATTGTATCCGGCAAATAATCCTGTAAAAAAATACAGAATTTGCGACCCCGTTTCTAAAAAATGGGTTAATTTCGGGCAACTTGGCTACGAAGACTATACGCGCCACAAAGATAAAACGCGCAGGCACAATTATTTAACGCGGAGTGCAGGCATGAGTGGCAATTGGAAAAAAAACAAGTATTCTGCGAATAATTTGAGTCGTCGTGTTCTATGGGGTTGAAATGGTAATTTTTTCTCATCTACATGTATACATGATTCATGGCTCCTATAAAGACATTAAAGACGTTAAAAGGTTGTAGTCGTAAGGAATACAAAAAAAGATTATGTGGAAATTTTCAGGGACTTGTATTTATAAAAAATGGTAATAATGGTAAAAAAAATAAATTATTTTTTCATTCATCCCAAGAACGCGAAGCTTATTACAAAAAATATCTGAAAGGTAAGAAGGAATATTCAAAAATTATCAGGTATTCAGTGTGTTCAAAAACAAAACCAACTAAAACTCAGCATTTGTGCGGTTCTTCAATAAATAATCGTTCTACAAGAACCACAAGACGTAAAAAGGTTTTGTAGAATGTTTAAAATGTTTAAAATGTGTTATTATTATTATTATGAATAAATTTGTTCATAATAACAATAATTAATAATAAGTAATAATAATAATAGTAATAGTAATAATAATTCATTGATAAATATGACAGTAAAAAATAACGCAGCAATAAGTAGAGTAATAAATCAGGGAGGATTTGGATGCATATTTTATCCGTCTCTCCCTTGTAAAAAGGAAACAAAACGAAATAGTAACTCAAGAAGCTCGGAGTATGTTTCTAAACTTGTAAAAAAAAACTTCAGCTCTGAAAATGAAATACGCATTGGAAAAATTATTCAGGGAATTCCATTTTACAGCTTGTATTATGTCCCCGTTATACAGAGCTGCACCGCATCTTTAGCAAAAATAAATCACAGAGAGATTAAAAAATGTAGTATAATAAGCGGAAAATCATCATCAACGGAAACGGCAACAACAGCAACAAATGCAAACATCATAGAATCAAAAGATGACTCAAATAAATTCATATTATTAAAAATGAAATATGTTGAAAATGTTAAATTCACAAAATATTTGTTATCGAGCACCAATAAGAAACATATTTTGAACACACTTTTCGACACGTATTCTTATTTTTTATTCTCTCTGGAACAGCTAATGAAGAACGGAATAGTGCACTATGACTTCAAATGGGATAATGCTGTTATCGACCTCAAGACAGGACTTCCAGTTATTTTAGATTTTGGAATATCAATACCTATAAATTTATTGCTGGACCAAGAACAGCAGCAGAAACAGAAGCAGCAAAAAGACGATACTGATGCAGCATCAGTTATGTATGACATATACCGCGACTATTTCTACATTTATTTCCCGGAATATAGTTTATGGTCTATAGAAATTCATTTGATTAATTACGTGCTCAATAAACACAGCAGAATAACGCCAGAGTCTCTAAAACAGACCATTGACACATATGTGGATTCTAACGGCGCATTTACAATTTTGTCACCGGAGTTTATTGAAAGGTATAAAAAGCTTTGTTATTCAACGCTGGAACGGTTTATAGACCAGTCCCGCAAGTACGTTATTAGCGAGTGCTTGAAATATTGGAATACGTGGGATAATTATGCGCTCAGCATTTCATATTTGCAAATTATAAAATTCATATCGACATCTGGATTCACGTCGAATCAATTTTTAATTTCATTTTCTGAAATACTTATGGACAATATTCATCCTGACCCGGCTAGAAGAAGCGACTATGCGACAACAAGATATAAATACAAGTCAATTTTTTACCAGGATGTCAATATTGAAAACTATGAACTTTTGATTGATAATTTCGATTTTGATGATTTTAGGTCAAATTCTGTCAAAGAGTCAAAGCGAAACGAGGATATGTTTTCCCAAATATCACAGCAAGGGGGACATACGTCCCCCCTTTAACCCCCTCTATAAAATTTGGGATGGGGTTAAAGGGGGGAATGCATGTGACCCCGTTGACATGTGACCCCGTTGACATGTGACCCCGTTGACATGTGACCCCGTTGACATGTGACCCCGTTGACATGTGACCCCGTCCCGTATCCTTTGAGGGCAATGGTCAGGAGGGGGTTAAAGGGGGGGGGCGTATGCCCCCCTTCCTGAAATAAATAATAAAATATAATATACTTAGATATATAATTGGATTAATTAATAACTGGTTCCCACACACACAACACAGACAATACACCTGATAATAAAATAAAATAAAATGGTAAAAAATGAAAAAGGAGGTTGCAATGGTAAAAAGGTCGCGCACAAACACGCCGTAAAGTCAACAAAAAGCGGGCTAAGAATATCGCAGAGTAAGAGTGAAATTTATGGGGTTGTAAAACGATTGAATGGAAACACGTTTGATGTAATGTGCGTCGACGATAAAGAGCGCCGCTGCTTCATTCGCGGAAAATTCAAAGGCAGAGGAAAGCGCGATAATATTATTGAAGTAGACAAGTGGGTTCTCATAGGAATACGCGAGTTTCAACAAGCGCCAAATGAAAATGCAATTAAAAGTAATAGCAAAGGTAAAAAAGAAATGGAAATGTGCGACTTATTGGAAGTGTATTCATCAGGCGAAAAGGATACACTAAAGCGAACACATGGAATTTTTATGAAGGAGTCAGAATTGTCGAGAGCAAGCACAACAGTGGTTGCAATGGAAGATGTGTGTGACTTTGTCGATAATGATACGCTCCGATATCAGAAAATTGTATCATCCACATCCATGGAGACAATAAAAATGAGAGGGAAAAATAAGGTGGCGTCAGTAAATAACGTTGTAAATCCGCAGGCAATGTATGGGGATGTGGATGACATTGACAGCGACAGCGATGAAGACCAAGAAGAAGAAAGCGAAGACCAAGAAGAAGAAAGCGAAGACCAAGAAGAAGAAGAAGAAAGCGAAGACCAAGAAGAAGAAGAAGAAAGCGAAGAAGAAAGCGAAGAAGAAAGTGAAGAAAAGCATTATGCCGACAATTCAAACAATTCAAACAAAAATAAAATATGTAAAGTCGAAATTAATGTAGATGACATTTAATAATAATAATAATTATAATTATAATAATAATAAATTGATTATTTTATATTTAAAAATAGTATTAAATATAAAGTTGTATCATCTTCATACGCCGATGGAACTGCCGCAACAGCAAGAGCACAAGCACACTGAGCACACTGAAGATTATATCAAACAACTTACACCGTTTGAAGAGTCTGCATATAAAATTGCAAAAAGTCATTTGGGAACATCATTCAATTTGAAAAAAAGCAACGGATACTTGAAATGGATTGGTAAAAAGTAAAATAATTATAAGTTCATAAATATTTATATTTATTTTTTTATAAGCATGTTTATAAAAAATTGAAATTTCAATATATTTATTTTTATTCTAGCAAGCAACAACAAGAATAACTTCCACAAGACAAACAATGACCGAAACAACCAACGTTAACATATCTGATGCTGAATTCAATTACAACGTTTATGATAGTAATAATCGCATCATGTTGAAGAATGCGCATGGGGCGATTACTATGGCTGAAGGATGGGACTGGATAAGAAACTTTCAGGGCGAATCGTTCATGTTTTCAAAAGATGAAATGATTGGCAAAATTTCTAAAAATATGGTTGCACTGGGGTATGACGGTCACAGTGGTGGTTCATATGGATGGACAATGAGGTGCATGGAACATCTCGCAAAAAATGGAAAAGATGCATTCCTTTCCATGTGCATTTCAAATAATTTATAAAAAATATAAAAAATATAAAAATGAACAAATTATAAACTAATCATGCTTTTTAAATCACGAATTCCATTTAATAAATCAAGTTCTTTTTTTGCGGTTTTACGTCGAAGATTCGACATGTATCTTTTGAAATATTTTTGATTTTTCAAGTACTTTCGACTTTTCATTTTATTTTTATCTCTGCTTTTACTGCCACCTTGGTAGATAAATTTGCTTGCCTTGTCGAAACGGTCTGAAACCTTACCAAGTCCGGCGGCAATGGGTCTGATATTTTTTTCAACAAAATTTAGTCCACGTACAGTAGCATTTTTAGGGTCACCGGAATCTTTTATTTCATCGGCCAGTCGTGTTAGCATGCTTCCTTGAATTCCTGTTACAGTCATTCCAAATCTTTGTGCCAAGAATAGTGCCAGTTTAGAATTGGTTCTGATTTTTTCGGCTAAATCTGAAAGTCCTGTTACGTTTATTCCAATTGTACTTGCAATATTTTTTACAGTTCCAAAATTTTCTTTAATTTTATTGGCGAGATTATGAATCGAGCTTTCACTCGGTGGCGGAGACTGTGGTATCGCCGCTTCTCCCTTTATTGCATTTGCAACTCTTCTTACCCCACTGTTTACCAGATTTGTTGATAACCTGTTGGCAGCATCCAATCCAGCATTTGCAAGATAATTCACTCCTTTATCAGTTGCAGCACCAATAGCATTACCAAGAGTTGTACCAAGAGTTGTACCAACAGCATTACCTAGAGTTGTAGGAGCTGATAAATCAGGATTGCCTGGACTCGATAATCTATCAACTGCCACATTTGCAATTTTTTGTAGAGCTTTAGGAATTACAGCAGCAGTTGCCGCCGCTGCTATTTCGCTAGGAGATTTACTGAAAAGTTCTGTTAATTTTGTAAGTCCATCATACGCATTGGAAACTTTTCCATACGCTTCGCTAAAATTTCCAACGTTGCTCTGAAGTCCATTCATAATTTTCATCATTCCTCCAACTGCCGCAGCACCAGCGGAAAATATTTCTACAAGCTCACCAAAGGCGCCCATAGTTGCAGCATTAATTCCAGCTTCAGCGGCGCTGGATGCTCCTATTGCTGAACTTTTGAGCAGTCCGGGTAAAACATTTGTAACCCAGTCCGTTGCAATTTTTGAACACACATCACTAAGACCTAGAGCAAGAGCGGACATTTCATTGATTAGCAATGCAGACATTTGCTGTAGTTTGAGCTTATTATCCACGAGAGACTGATGCAATTGCTTCAATGTCATATCGGCGACATTTCTATTCAAAATAAGGTTGAGCGCGTTTTCAAGAAAAATGGAAAAAATATTAATTAGCGTTTCATTCCCAAAAAGAAAAGAAGCGCTCATGCTAGCAGCATTCATGCTGAGCCGGCTTAAAGCGGCAATGAGCGCAATATAGAGCTGAAACATCATAATAATGTGTTCAATGGGTCCTTCACCCAAACTAAAAAAATCGGTATTCATAAATGAAAATCGCCTGTTTCCGCTTCCATTCCCGTATAGGTTATTAAGTTCAGCGCGCGTAAACATTTTATACTCGCCGTCACTTGCGACGCCGCTCCCGCTACCATTGTCACCACTGGATGCAAATCGATTGGCTTTCACTGGATTGCTGGCGGGATTGGGATTAGTAAACGCATTGGCGGCACCAGAAACAAACTGTCTGGCATTAGACGCAGCTTGTCCAGCTTTGTTTGCGAGTTGATAGAATCTTTGTTGTGGCGATGACATATAATGTGATAATGATAAATTGATGGTGATAATTAAATAATAATTTTTATTACTATTATATTAATATATTTTATTTTAATGAATTTATTTTTTTAACATTTTTAAGAGTTTCTTTCATTCCTTTTTTTAAACTCGGAATATGAAATATTGATTTCTTCTTTTTCTTCATTATCGGCATCGGCATCGTCTTTATTTTTATCGTCGCCACCACCTTTTTGTTCATTCCCATCATTATCATTTCTTACTTTTTTAGATGATTTTTCTTTTTTTTCGCGAGCTTTTACATCTAAAGCATAGTCGTCAATCCGCCCTTTAAAAATAAACTTGTTTACATTATCTTTGAGAATCACTTTTTTATAATTTTTTCCTACACCATTGCTGTCAGCTGCTGATGTTGATGTTGTTGCCGTTGTACCACTCTTATAGTTTTTATAAACAGCATACAGCGACGATGATGACGATGATGTCGTGGTGGCTGAATCGACACATTTGGCTTTATTTTTACATTTTTCAAATCCCTTTTTTACTTCTTCGCGAATGTCGATGTATATTGATGGTACATTGTGTAAACACACATATTTTCGCGCAACAGCATCTAGGGTTCTGTATGGCAAATTTTTATTATTAGAATAATACACAAACTCTTTATTTTTCACATCATAGTACATTAAAATGTCGCCTCTCGGAGTGGCTTCTTGAATTGTGGGTGGTGGTGTCGGCATCACATTTTCGTCATCGCCAATGCCACCACCACCACCACTTTTAAGGTTATCAAATTCGGCATACCATCCGCTGTCGTATTTTACATGTTCGGGAAGTTCTTTCACTTGAATAAGTTCTTTCTTTTTATTTTTATTAAAAAATGCCGATGATTTAAAAAAACGATATGTTGAATACACAAGTAATCCAAGAGACAAATATTTAAAATACTTGAGTCGAGAAGTGGAACCAGAACCGGAACTTGAACTTGTTATTGGGTTATTTGAATACTTTTCCAGAATACCCATAATTTTAAACGAGTCTTTGAATTGTAATAAATCGTTCATTGAATAATAATAATTAATAAATAATTCGTTTTATATAAGTTTTAAAGGTTATATTTAACTTTTTACTTTTTACTTTTTCCATATATAAATCATCTCTCTATAATCATTCTGACGTTTACTTTTTTTACAATTCATTGTTTGTTCGGCGGGTCCAAAAAGTGCAAGACAAACGCGTTCATAAATTTCCTTATTAACATTCAGCACGAAATGTCCTCCAGGCAGCAAGTGTTTGTAAGTATTTGAAAATATGGGAATGTAAAATTTTTGGTCCATGTCATCTTTTGACATGTAGCTTTTGTTATGACTGTATTTTTCGATAAAATAATAAGGTGGTGAAGTAAATACCATGTCATACCCGGGCACAATCGTCGAATAATCGAATAATACGGCATCAGCAATCAACAAATTTATCAAAGAAGAAGAAGTATTTGAGTTTAAAAATGCGGACATTTTATTGTACGGGTCATGCAGACCCGCATTGATGTCGATTCCAAAGTATGAAATGTTGCACACCGCCGCACCAACCGCGCGACCGCCCCATCCGGCGTTAAAGTCTAGTATTCGTGTTGGTTTGAAACGTTGATACACTTCAACGGCGATAAGCGGTCGGAAAATATTTATGGCGCTGATGCAAATGTTGTACACTTCTTTTAAAACAATGTATTCATTTTTCAATCCCCGCGCGTTTTTGGTTGTCTCATAATAAGTCAGCATGGTTTGAATAAATTTCTTTTTTTTGAATTCTTCAATGTTTGTAATAAAGTCATAAAAATTTATATTATATTTGCCTCGCGTTTCCAACCTCTCTCTAAATGTAAAAAAATCAACAACATTATTTCCAACTCGGCACCGTTTGTTGAATTCGACGGAAGTTGATGTCGTAGTCGCCGCCACCATCATATTTTTCAACATTTCATAGTCATTTTTCATATCTTCTTCGCTAATACATTTTATTTTATTCGCGATAATCTGTTTTTCATTGTCATTCATTTATATTTTGTATTTTTAAAATATTATTTATTATTTATTTTATCTTGTTTAATAAGTATAAATCATATAATGACAATGACAAATGTTGAAAAAACAACAGGATTTATTATCCTAAGAAATGTGCGTGACAAATTAACAAATATTTATTGGAATCACTGTTATAATTGCATTCGTAAGTACTATCCTGAACATTTGATTCTTATTATGGATGATAATAGCAACTATAAATATATACAAAAAAGAGTTTTATATAAAACTAGAATTATAAATAGTAGACATCATGGAAGAGGCGAATTATTGCCATACTATTATTATTTACATAATAAGTTATTTGACACTGCAGTTATAATTCATGATTCTGTATTTATAAATAGACATATAGACACAAATGTAGATAAATACAAATTAATTTGGGAATTTGAACATCATTGGGACCAAATAGAAGATGAAACAAAAATGATAAAATTGTTCAATGATGTAGAATTATTAAAATTTTATCAAAATAAAGAATTATGGAAGGGATGTTTTGGAGGAATGTCTATCATTACACATGATTATTTAATGTATGTTGATAATAAATATGATATTAGCAAATTATTGGACCATGTGGTAACGAGATTTAATCGTTGTTCTTTTGAAAGAGTTATTGCTTGTTTATTACAAAAAAATGAAAAAAAAGAAACTTTGCTAGGCAATATACATTCTTACTGTCCGTGGGGAATAAAAATAAAACAAATAAATAAATGTAAACATTTACCTTTGATAAAAATCTGGTCAGGTAGGTAGTAGGTAATTTACAAAAAAAACATTTTACTTTCTTTTTTATTCTTTTTTATTTTACTTTTTTGTATTATTTTTTTATTTTTTTACATTAATTGTGTCGACAATGCTAAACAGATTCATGTATTCAGCGGTGCCAAATCGAGGTAGAGGAGGGAACATGGGGGCACTGCAGGGCACGGGTGCGGGCACGGGTGGTGCCGCTTCTGCAGGTTCGCGAGGAAGAAGGCGACTCAGGCGACTTAGGGAGCACTTCCAGAACCATGGTTTTGGCTGGTCATACAAGATGTTGACTTGTTCGCCCTTGACGATTTGCTCACGAAACTTCTTTGCATCTGGGTTGCTGTGGTTCCACCTTGTAAAGTGAACAAAGACGCGCACATATTCTTCACCATTTTCTGCAGTTTTCGGCACAACATCGACGCCGTCAATGAATCCAAATTTTAAACGCCGAAATGTCTCAAACACTCGTTGAGAGCTGGTATTCTTGAAAGCACGCGGAATGCAGATGCTCAGTGGGTCGCTGTCCTTGATGTCCTTGGTAGGAAGAAGTGTGGGATGGGGGGGTGGATTACTGGCAACTCGTCTTTGTGCTTGTTGTCCACGGCCACCACCAGTCGTCGCAAACGAATTGTTCTTCTTTTTGTTATTTTCAACTTTATTCCAACCGGGAGAAGATTCAGAACCTGATGATGAATCAGATGAACTGTTACTGTTGTTATACGATGTATTTCTTGCTGCTGATGCCATTGGTCTTGCCTTGCTGTTGCGTAATCACTGCATATTTCTTACAATTACAAAAAGTTTTCAATTTATATTTAAATATAATATAATTTGAAATGAAATGAATAAATAAATAAATAAAAATTGAAAATAACTAAACATGTAGAGACATCTAATACTTTTTCAGGTTTATAATAAAAAAATGACTTGTATTATTTCAAACGAACTTGCCGAATTTTTCAATAATGGTTCAAAAACCACAATGTCTCGCGTAGAAGTTACGCGAAGAATCGACAAATATATTGAAGAACATGGACTTCGTTATTATACATTTATCATTCCTGATGAAAAATTGAAGAATTTATTAAAGTGCGGCGACAATGAAGTAACATTTTCAAATTTGCAAAGCTATATTGCTCCTCATATTGTACTGGCACCACCCCCATCTGCACCGCCGCTGTCACCCGAGTCACCACCCGAGAGTGTGTACGCTGTTTTACCCGAAGATGAATTTCCAGAGCCGCCGCCCAAACCTCTGTTTCCTTCTGTAGCCGCTTCTGCTGAAGATAAAAAGAGTGCACCATCAGTATGTGTGTATGCGGTTTTTTCTGAAGATGAACTTCCGGATACCCTTCACTACAAACCCGCGTTTTTCAACCCTGCGCTGTTGCATGCAGTTGGCGTCTACAGACAAGCAGCATCTTGGACATGGGATACTTCACGTTATTATAGCGATGCGCATAGATACCTCCCCAGTCCCCGTTTACCTGATAGGTTACAAAAATTACATAGAGAATACCATTTACATAGGGGAATTAATAATTGTTTTAGTTGATTACATAAAAATCATCTTCGTTAAACATGGCCGCCGAAACTGGAACTGGAAGAGGAATAAGAAGAGGAAGAGGAAGAGGAACTGGATTCGTATTTCTAAGAGATGCGAATTTGATGCACGCCGCCGATTTGTTCCGCAGTTTCAAGGGGTTGCGATTCATCCTACATAACCAGTATCCATGATTATGAAATACTTTTACAGATGACTTTGAAATTAATTCGCTTACAAATTTGGCCGCTTCCAACGTTTCATTCCATGTAATGTTGAAAAAAACATGATTATAGTCTTGATTCGAAACCGGAACAATATTGACATTACCATCATCTATTTTTCCAAGTTGTAATTTATTCTCAAATGCGTTTATGATGTCATTCACTCTGACATTTCGTGTTGATGTAAAATAGATACTTGAAGTCATTGTGGTTAGCAGGTTAGTTTGAGTTTGCCTTATGTACTATATATATACATGTATACTTTATTACTTTTATCCAAATATTATAATATTTGTATATTAATATTTTAATAAAAAAAGTTTTTATTTTTTTTGTTTTTTGATACACACGTAAACCTTAATGTTTACGCGCTGTTGCTCTTGTTCATCTTGTAGACAGATGTAACGCCATCGTCATCGCAGCAATCATTGTGGAACAGCCTTCTTTCAAGCTTTGGAGGGCTAACGGAAACGGAAAGCCTTGGTTCCACTGCAGCTGCTGTTTGTTCGAGAGCGCGCTTGGCAAATGTCAAAAGCTGAGCTTGGGTGTACCCTTCGTGAGCGTGAGTTGTCCAGTAGTCTGAAGAAGTGGTGGTGTCAACAACAGTGTCGTCAGCAACAGCAAGAGCAATAGCATCAGCAACGTCAACAACAGCAACAGCGTGAGCAACGTCAACAACAGCAGAACCGAGTCCGACTCCATTCCTGCCGACATTCTTTTTGATTTGAACGGGAACAAGTCGTCCATCGGCTTTCTTTCCGAGACCTTTTCCGGATTCATAGCCCATGCGTTTGGCAACCTGTTTTCCCTTTCCGGAAACAGCATTGGTGCCGCTGGAATTCGAAGAAGGTGTTTTTGAAGAAACAACTACGGTAGACACTCCGCCGCCACCGCCGACCTCCTCCTGTTGAATGCGAGTTGATGCTCCTCCTTCAAAGTCAATGCGAGGTTTGGGAAACCTTGAAGGCTGCTGCTGCTGCTGCTGCTGAGGCGTGGGTGCAGGAACATAACTCTTGGTCACTTTCCAGAACCAAGGTTCGTCATACACAATGTTTGCAGATTTTTGGGTTTCAAGGTGTTCAAGAAATTGGCGAGTTTGCGCATTTTGAAACCATTTTGTAAAGTGAATGAACACTCTGATGAAAGGAGTGCCGGTTTTTTCATCATTCTTTTCAACCACATCAATTCGACCAATCCAACCCAATCCGAGCGAACGAATCACTGCAAAGATTCGCTCCTTTCGAATATTGGCATGTGTGCGCGGAATGCACAAACTTGGAGTGACAAACTCTTGTTCTTGGTTCACAGCAGCAGCAGCATCATTATTATACTCACCTCCTTCATTACCATTATCAAGACCGTATTCTTGACCACGCTGTTGTTGATTGTATGATGCCATCTCGATTTGATTTCAATAGTAGAACGAACTGCAGAACTGATGAATGTAAATATAGATTTTAAGTTTTCAATTTATATTTTTCTTATGTAAAATATAAAAAATAAATTGAAAAAGTGTAAAAAATGAAAGAATATAAAATGATTTTATTTTTCAGATTGAATGATGAATACATCAATGTAAATATAAAAAATGGGAGAAACGGGGCTCGGTTTGCATCCGTCATCAATATACGTAATTTTGATTTCTGGAAAATAAAATTTTACGTCTGCGGCGTATTTGCATATGAATTCAGATGCGTCTGTGTGTGCGACGATTGAGCCAATGTTGTATTCAGATAAATAAGAAAGAAATTTTAGTTTCGACAATATGCATGCATAGTTTCCTAAAAAAATATTTTTATTCCCTGAATTCAACACTAGTTCATTTATATGGAATGGATTGTCTGGAACAAAACTCAAATTAGAATTTGCAGTTATAACTTTTTTTGTATTTTTAATAGAGTTTTTGATAATATATTTAAAATCTAAATATGCATTTTCCCATTTACTGTAAAAAATGGTTTCAGAATTTATTAAATGATGAGAAAAAATTGAACACTTGTCAATATTTGTATAACAAATTTCAACTTCTTTTTGTGGGTTGTTAAAAAATGGTAAAAACATTCCATGAAACATTCGCCTTTTAAATGGAAGCACAACATCATAAGGAATATTTTTTTGATGATACAGCCCCCAACCACCGCTATTTTTCAAAAACTTATTTTTATCAAAGTGGGAAAAAAATACATCACACTGAAAAATACTGGTACCAGTTGAGCCAGAACTTTTATTAAATTTAATGTGAGGTCCGAATATTTTAATACCACAGACAACTTTATTTTCGATTTTGATTTCTATTTTGAATCCAAAGTTTTCAAGTTCTGGAGCAATAATTTGTGAAAAAATGGTTGCGTGCTTTTCAAAAATAATAATGTCATAGTCATCGCCCCATGGCAAATTATTTCCACCACGAAGTAGACCCACAGAGTTTCCGGCAAATACCGCATATTCAATTGCATTTTCATTACTTTCATTAGATTCATGACGCTGGTGCCTGCTTAAAATATTGAAAAATAAAATGGCTTGGTCGTGAATGAACTCGTTATATGTAGTCAATCTCAGGTTGGTTACGCCGGTGCTAGCAAAGTAGTAATTATTTTCTTTATTATCAATAAATAATGAAGGCACTCTTTTTTTTATTGTATTCATATTATATTCCATTTTATCAATGTTTATATCAGAAATTGAAATGGATTTCTTTGGTGTGGCGCGAATTCCATTTTCATTTTTACCAAAGTACAAGTGCATTATTTTTATTTTTATAGTTAATAGATAAAAATAATTCAATAATTCAATAATTAAATAATTCAATATTAATATATTAAATATAATTTATTTTTGTATTTTACGGCCATGCGCCGCTTTTGTAATCACTGCTTGAAAATTAATGCATGCATTTAAGTATATTAATGAAAAATAAATACTATTATAATTTAGTGATGTATATTCATTAACTTCATTAACAACTCATTAACTTATTAAAAAAATTAAGCATTATATTATTTTCATTTTCTGTAGAAATTGAGTTAACATATTCTTTGTTATCTATATCAGATTCTATTAGTTTCTTTACAACACTTAAAATATTATTACTTTCATCTATTTTTGTGTAAACATTATCAGGCATATCTAAACTAGTGAAAACAGAATTATATTCTATCACCTTTAATCCAGATGAAATCATTTCAAATCCTAATCGTGATGGATTGGTATTACTCATGACAACTCCAATTTTCCCTTTATTATATAATTTATTTAGATCATGTATTGTCATTTTGCCCATATTGATTATATTTTCATGAACTATACTATTATATGTATCAGGATAAATATATAATTTATATTGTTTGTATAATACCTTTATTATAGATTCTATTAATTTTGGCATTCTTCCTGGTTTACCCTTATAATATGCTATGATAATTGAGTTCTCGCGGTTAATATTTTGATTATTATAAATAAAATGGTCACTACCTAAAATCGATGGAGTGCTATTTTTAAATTTAGAATGTAAATATTTACTTAAACAATAGTAATTAAATTCTTGTTTATAAGTTTTTTTTACCATTTCTTGTAAGATATTATTTTCAGGATAAAATAGATATTCTAAATCTTGTATAATATATGCTAATTTATTACAATGCATTCTATTTAAGTAAACCGCTTCTGCAATTTGCCATGCATTTGCAACTAAAATATCATATTTTCTTTGTGCGTTTAATCCTAGATAATGATTATGGTTTTCAATATTAATTTCTCCATATGAGTCAACTACGTTTAAAATATTTTCTAAATTATCGCTTAATATTGATAATCCATTATATGTTTTCATTGAATCGGTATTATGTCCGTAGTATATATCTACCGATAGTCCATTTTTTTCAAGATAATTTATGTATCTTAATAAAGTTCTATATCCTCCTGATCCATTATCTCCTGCTATTAACATAAAAAAAGCTACTTTTGCTTTATCTAAAGGTACATTTATTATACTTTGTCTTTTTTCTAAATCATATTTACAGCATATCCTTTTTTCATTACATCCATAAATTATATAATGATCATATAATGATTTTTTGTCATAATCGGACAAATCAGAGTTACAATTTTTATAAATATCATATGAAAATTTTTTTTTATCTAGTTTATTATAAACATTTCCAGTAATGTCAATTCCTATTACTTTCCCTTTTAATGCTGTACACAACAACCCAAAAAAGTATTCCCATGCATGCGTTCTTCTAGGAATATCATTTATTACATATTTATCTTCCAAAGTATGATACTCATTATCTATGTCTATTTCTGATAGTATCTTTAAAAATCGGTGGTTACAGCAAAAAATAGTACCAGCTATAAAAAAACTGTCTTCACCAAATTTTTTTATGTAATTTGGATTATTTATCCTATGAAACTCATTAGTTCCATGATTTTTCCAGTGTAGTTCAGCTTCTTGGTCACTCATTCCATTCAAGTCTTTCTCATAATACTTATAAAATTCCTTATTCAAATATAGAATATTTTTCCATTCGTTTTCATCATTTTCATCATACACCATATCATTATATGTATCATAATAACTACTTATTTCATTTTCTGTAAAATATTTCCCAAATACATTTTTATTTCGATTTAAAATATTTTTTATATATTTTCTATTAATTACCTTATTAAAATATAGATAATCTTTAGATCCAATAATAATTGGATATTCATTTGTCATTATTTCAGAAATTTGATTTTCATTTTCAATAAGAGGTTTCATCATTTTATTTCTCCACGTATTATTTGTCTTTGTATGTAATTTATACAAATAATTAATACTATCTAAAATATTATTATTTTTCATATATTCAATGACTTTTAGAAATCCCCCTATGTCCATTCCTTTATTTTCAACTATAATAATATGTACATTCGGTATATATTTTTTGATTTCTGTTTCATAATTAAAGTCGTATATTGATACACATGTTATTACATTTTTTTTATTGAAAAAACTATAGTATTCATTATATATTTCTTTAAATACTTCTATGTTTCCAACATGAAAACATATTCCTATTTTTTTACCTTTATCTTTATCATTATGCTCTGCCAAATTTACCACACTAGATAGATTGTCATTTAACGGAACAGTAGCTTTAATCATTGGGTTCGGCCTCGGATTTACTTTCATCATTGGGTTCGGCCTCGGATTTACTTTCATCATTGGGTTCGGCCTCGGATTTACTTTCATCATTGGGTTCGGCCTCGGATTTACTTTAATCATTGGGTTCGGCCTCGGATTTACTTTAATCATTGGGTTCGGCCTCGGATTTACTTTTAAATTGGCATTTTTCATCATGTTGATACCACTACCACCAAAGCCACCGTTGTTGTATATTTTTTTTATAATATCATTCATTTGTGAATTTTGTTGATGAAATGAAAAAAACATGTTAGCATACATATATTTATTGTATTATTTTATTTTTAACTTTTCAGTTATTTTTTTCATATATATAAAAATTGATAAATGTAATTTTTAACAAAATAACAACAACTTTCTTCTCATATTAACTTCAATTAAATAATGGTAAAAATATGCACTGCAAGGTTCAATAAAAATACGCTAAATGAAAATTTACAATGGAAAGAAAGAAGAAATAAAAATAAATTAACACATTGTGTTTACGGTTCTCCGTCTGAACTCAAACAATCCATAAGAAAAAACGAATGGGTAATTGTATTGGAAATGCACAATGATATCAATAGAATTATTGGTTTGGGGTTAATTCGAAATTGTCCTTTGAAAAATAATAAAATATATAGTTGTGGAAATTATAACCGCTATACTTATGAAGGAAGGATAAGGGTGGATTTGTCCAACATCAATGACGACAGTAATTTAGCATCCGCTGAAGCTTTTGTTTTTACTGAGGAAGAGCGCATTGTTATAAAAATGCTTGAACTATCGCTGTTTTATGGACAAACACATAGTAAAAGGGCAAAAGGGATATGCGAATTACCAGGTCGAATCAGTTCTATGTATGATTTTAAAGGTTGCTTAAAGAGTCTTTTGTTAAGGTGTAGGGGGCGAAAAGAGCACCCCCCTACGACCCCCTCTTTATAAAAGGGAGAGGTGAAAGGAGAACCGTAGGTTCTCTTTGGAGAGGTGAAAGGAGAACCAATGGGTTCCCCTAAATTATAAGATAAAATTCAATTAATAAAAACTTTATAATAAATAAAAGTAAAAAGTAATTAATAAATAGTAAACAAAAAATAAATAATGTTAAAGAGTTTTTCGACTAAAAATCCAAAAACAATGTATAAAAATTGTGAACAAGTGAATATGATAAAAAAAGTTCTTCCTCTTCCTCCTCTTCCTCCTCCGCATGAAAATAATATGAATTGTTTTTTTTATAAAAATGTAACCGACGAGGATAACGATAACAACAATGACGATTTTTGCGACGATTATTATTTATCAACTGTAGGAATGACAAATTGTAAAATAAATGAACATAATGAATTGAAACGCGACCAGTCAATTATTTTTTTCAGAATTCTTGACAGACATAATGTGCCGTATGCAATTTTTGCAGGAAGTTCGGTTGGGCTTTTAAGAAATGGCAAAACAATTCCATGGTCAGATGACTTTGATATTGTCATTTTAAATAATCATCTGAGTTTATTCTTTGATGTTTTTCCAATTTTGCGAAAAAATGGATTCAAAATTATAAAAAATAAAAATAAACTTACAAACGAATATACTGATGGAGGGTGTAGCATTTTTTCTCAAATTCACAAGTTTACCAGAAGTTCGCAGCAAGACCAGCAAGACCAGCAAGACCAGCAAGACCAGCAAGACCAGCAAGACCAGCAAGACAAAGAATGTAAACGTTCCTTGTTTGTGTGTGATGTATTTTATTCACATTTTGATAAAAATGGCTTTTTAAGAAATAATGATTTGTGGGGGCTGTATCATGTAAAAAATCTGCATATGCGCGATGTGATGCCATTTCGAAGGCGCATGTTTGATGGGCTTCCATTGCCATTTTTTAATAATGTGAATTTGGAGGTTTATAAAACGTATGGAAATATAGATGGAGCCATTATAAAATCTCATTTTCAAACAGAGTCATCTAAATATGCGTCGTGGCGCTCTGCATACGAAGAATTTGAAAATAGAAAATTAAAAGCAATCCAAAATACAATGCATAAAATACACAAAAATAAAAATATTACAATGAATGACATGGTGTTTGTATCAAGTGAAAAAAATAAAAGCAACGTTATGAAAATAATGGATGATAAATTCAGCAAGAATCAGATTGAAATTTTATCTGAAATAGGACAAAAAGAAATAGGAAGAATTTATGTTTTCTCAGTTGATTTTATTGTACAGCATGCGGCATGCATAAAATTTTATTTTCCAAATGTTATAATCGAATATTTTTCATATGCCCGAGAAGTAGAAATAGTTTTGTATTTGAATTATGTGGATAAGCTTCACGTATATAATTTGCTAATTGAGAAATTTTATAATGACCCCGACATCATTTATTTGAATAAACCACAAATTGATATTATCAAAGTAATAACGTTTGGAACATTTGACATGTGGCACGTCGGTCATTCGAATTTATTGTCGAGGTGTTGCAAGTATTCGGAAAATATTTGCGCAGGCGTGTCAAACGACGAGTTCACATTTCAGAAAAAACAAGTACGTCCGACAGACAGCTTCAAAAAACGTTCCGAAAAAATAAGAAAATGCAAATTTGTAAAAAAAGTATTTGAAGAGACTTCAATGGAATTAAAGAATGAGTACATTAAACTTTACAGCGCAAATATACTTATAATGGGGGATGATTGGCAAGATAAATTTGACTGGGTAGATTGCTGTGTTATATACTTGCCGAGAACGCCAAACATTAGTTCTACAATGCTGAGAGAACAAATGAATGTGAAGTTTAAATAAAATCAAAATCAAGGATTTTTCATTGTTTTTCGAAGCAGTTTTTTCGCTTTTTTTGCAACATTGTAGTAATAAGATGCAGCATGTTTTTTTATCGTACTTTCGCGAGCACGACGTGTCATTTCACGAGCACGAATGTAAGCAGCTTGAACACCACCAGGGCTCATGATGCAAGTGCCTTTTTTACAAATAGGAAAAGTTTTTTTGCTTCCTAAAAAACAGTTTTTACCGCATTTCTTAAGCATTAGAGTTCGTTCATGGGTATTTGGATTATATTTTGTCCAGTTTTTAATTTTACGAAGATATGCTTTACGAGTAGACATATATAAGATTATATATATATATAGGGTAATATAATCTTATGTTTCTTATGTTGTTATTATTTTTACAAAATAGAAATTAATTTTTTCAACTAAGACCGTACACCATTCCTTTTCCTTGGAGTTCTTGAGGGCTTAACGTGCTCATGGCGCCTCCGCGATGACGCTGAGTGCGGTGCTTGCGACGCCTGGCACTATGACCACGCCGCTTGGCACTGCGCTTAGGACTGCAATGCTTTTTACATTTATGAGAACATTTTGCCATTTTATTTTATTATATAATGTGTAAATATAATAAAATAATAATTATTTTAAAATATTTATTTATTGTTGAAGAAAGAATTGCTAAATTTTATAAATAAATATATATTTGAAAAATAATAAAGACTATGCAATAAGTGGTATAGTTACTTGACACTTGTGAATTATGAGCGCTCTCTCGTTGCTAAAATTTAATGAAATGGATGAAAAGGAAAAACGGTGGTTTAATTTGGAACAAAATAATAACCTGATAAAATCAATGTTGAATTATGTAAAATTGGCAAATGAATTTATAGAAAATAATAGATTGAATGAAATAAATAAAACGGAAGATGAATGTGATATTTTGGCGAAATGGTTTTCAACGCACTATCATTGTTTATACGTTCCTCCTTTTCGCGAATCTCAAAAAAAAATGGCAAGCGGTAATTATTATCAACCAATTGGGTGGGCGCTGCGTTTCACAGGCACATTCATGGCGCAACCCGAATATTATGACACCTTGATAAATTTGCACTTTAAATTAAAAACGTGCGTTCCAAGTTGGAGAGATGACCCAATCATTGCAAAATTAATTATAGGAGAAGATAATGGATTTAGCGATTAAACATCAATCTGCGGTATTTGAGGAACAACTATAATCGCACCAATTGCAAGATACATTAAAAGTGTGGGTGCGTCAGACATTTCTCGTTTCGCTTTTAGAAAATAATTATTTGAAATGTTGCTATTGGGATTTGTTGAATCTTCGTTGGATGCAAGCGCGAATGCAACAAATAAGAATCCGAATGTGAAAAGTTGCAGTAGTTTAGCCGGGTTCATTTTATTGTGTCTTGTGCGTTGTGTCTGCGTGTGTGTTGTAAAACAATTATTATTCAATTTTTATACATATTAATAAAAATAAAATATATTTTATATATATATATCAACGTAAAAATGAGTAAACAAGTAAAAACACAAGTTCCATCTGGTCAAAACTATGAAAAAAGTTTTAATCCCATTATTGATGAAGACGCGAATGAAGCGAGGCTTTTAAACAATATGACCGGCCGCCCACAGTCAGCACCTGCTCGTCTCCAAAGCAGTCGCAGAAACAGAGGTCGCGCAAGTCGCAGGGGTAGGGGGCGCGCAAGTCGCAGGGGTAGGGGGCGCGCAAGTCGCAGAACTCGCACAAATCGCAGAAGTAGAAGCCAAAGGTAATTTTGCAGTGCAATGTCTTAGCGAATGACATTTTATATATATAAACTATTTAGATGGATATATAAAATAATAATAAGACAACGCTGATAGCGATAACGACGACAATAAAATGCAACTGAATCAGAATCAGGAAAATGAAGAAAAAATAGGAATATTTATGAATATGTTATATTTAATTGGAATTTTTGGAATATATGTCGGAGTCGATAATGTCATCGGGCAAAAATACAAGGGAAAATACTATTTAATTCATGGAATAAATAATGGATTCATCGTTTATTTGACATGTGGCGATGTGATAAGCACATTTACGGATTTCAAGAATGTTCTCACGGAAAATGTGAGCGTTTTGCCTTCAATTGTAACTGTTTCGCTCCACACATATCACTTGTTTTGTTATTACAAGTATTTTAAAACGGATGATTGGTTGCATCACATTTTGATGGGTCTAGCACTAATGTTGGCGCACCAATATGAAACGGGACGTTTGATAAATTATTCTCTGTTTTTCACGACGGGTCTTCCTGGAATGGTGGATTATTTTTTATTATTTTTGGTGAAGAATGATAAACTGGATTATCTCTCTGAAAAAAAGGTGAACAACTATATTAATTTATGGATTCGTGCGCCGGGTTGCATTTCTCATTCGGTGCTCACGATTTTGGTATATAACTTGTACAAGGAGACGCTGTTGTCCGGATATTTTGAACAATTCGGTTACATTTTAACGGCACTAATAACATACTGGAATGGGATTTATTTCATGAACAAGGTGGTGATAAGTTATAATAGTTATACTATTAATAAATAATTTTTAAAATAAATACTATATTTATATTTATAAACGTTCATTTTTATTTCATTATAGCATTATATATTACGAATGAAAAGCAAAACTAGGAAAATGAAAAGTAAAACTAGGAAAATGAAAAGTAAAACTGGGAAAATGAAAAGTAAAACTGGGAAAATGAAAAGCAAAACTTTAATAAAAAATATATTGGGAACTCAACTAGTACCGTGTGGCAGTCAAGAAAATAAAAAAACTGGATATTATAGAAATGGTATATGTTCAAATGGAGAATCAGATGTAGGTACTCATATTGTTTGCGCGGTTGTCGACAATGATTTTTTACAATTTACAAAAAGTAAAGGTAATGATTTAATAACACCTACATCATATTTTCCGGGTTTAGTAGCTGGAGATAAATGGTGTTTATGTATACTGAGGTGGATTGAAGCCTATAAGGCTGGAAAAGCGCCAAAAATTGTTGCAGAATCAACAAATGAAATAGCTAAAAATTATATCAGTAAAAATATATTATTACGTTTTAGTATTTGAATAAATTTAAAGGAAGATAAAAAAAATGAATTAGTATTTATTTTTTATTTTAATATGTATTAATATATATATAAAATAAAATATGAGACATAATCCACCCTTCGGACTAATTTTAGGAGTTCCTGCCAACGTAAACACGAAATATGTGTATGGTTCCGGAGTTGGAGCTTTAAATAAGTCAGTTAGACTTTATCAAAAAAGGCGCGCATCATTTACATGCTGTTCAAGTGAAGTTACGCCGATGTCTTTGAAAACATTGAAATAAATGAATAAATGAATAAATAATTTATTATATATGTTAAATATATAATAAAAAAATATTAAATAATGTCGGGGTTGTTTGATTTATCATCTCTTGACAATATCAAAGCGGGTCGGTTGATAGAACAAGTAAAAATGGGTTTACCGCAAATTGAAAGTGATGAAGCAATTTTACGGTTTTTACGCGAACAACAAACACGACAAGGAATTATGACAGTGCCAGAATTTGTACAAGCATATAGATTGCGTCATGCCGCCATGTCTAGACAACCTATTGCTCCTCCCATGAATGATGGCAATGAACGTGGACGTGGAGCCGGGGGTGTTGCCATGTCTAGACCTAGTGCTCTTCCCATCGATGATGATGATGATATGCAACGGGCAATGCGAGCGAGCATTATAAGTGAATCAAATAGGCAAAAAGAAGGAGCCCAACTTGAAAAACAATTAAATGATGCATTAGCCCTCAGCAAAAGAGAAGGTGTACAAAGTTTTTTGAACAAAGTAGTTGCTCAAGGTAGCCTCCCAGAACTACCGAGAGCGTCTTCTCTGGCGGCTGCTGCAGCCTCTGTCTCTGTCCCTGTCCCTGTCGCACCAGTATGCAGCCCATTATGGTCCCAACTTTCACCAGAACAGCGTAATCCTTTTTATGTACCAGGAACCGTAA
>Ga0315288_10001605_pt1 | contig 29186 bp, 36 predicted proteins | sample YL17G11_20_MG_FD_203454 | JGI IMG/M metagenome (GOLD analysis project Ga0315288, IMG submission 203454) | Sediment microbial communities from Yellowstone Lake, YNP, Wyoming, USA - YL17G11_20 | ecosystem: Environmental > Aquatic > Freshwater > Lake > Sediment | place: USA: Wyoming | collected... | reverse complement strand
GATTAATTTAAAGAATGTGGCAGAATGAAGGTGATTTATGAATAAAAACGAAGCAAAAAAGAAAATACAGACATTGCTTGATAAATATCAGACGGCTGTCAATTCTGGCAAAATAAATAAATATAGCGAGCAAGAAACGAAAAAAGGCTTTATCGAACCTTTATTTAATATTTTAGGATGGGATACTACTAGCGATGAAGTTTCGGCTGAAGAATTTCAATCTTCTGGCGGCCGTGTTGATTACGGTTTTTATAAATGAAAAAAACAATCCAAGTTGGGATGATAAATATAATTGGTCGACATTAGGTAAATTAGGTCGAGATCTTGGATTGTATTGGGGTGGTGATTGGGGATGGGACAAACCACATTTTCAATTTATTCCCGCTACTGTTTCTGAACAAGCAAAAATTATTAAAGGCGAATATCCGGAATTTGATAATAAAGTCAATGAGTATTTGGAAAAATTTTTCCCGCATTTTGAAAAAATAAAAGTAAATAATTATTCTGATTCGATAATAAAACAGACAATTGAATTTTATGACACAGTTTTTAATCCGCCAACTAAGTCATTTGAAAAAATTAGTATCGCAGACGATTTAATTAATAATAATTTATCTTAAAACCTAGAATATAGATTTCCGAAATCTTTAAAACTAGGAATAAATTAGGAATAATAAAAAATTATGGCGATTATAAAGAAAAAGTGCTGGCCGGAATGGTTTGATAAATTTTGTTCCGGAGAAAGGACATTTGAACTGCGATTGGCTGATTTTGATTTGAAAAATGGAGATGTTTTGCTTTTTGAGGAATATAATCCCAAAACCAAAGAATATACCGGCCGAAAGGCATCTTTTAAATGCAAAAAGGTTGAACATTCGGCCCAAGATCCCTTGCAGTTTTATAAAGTTGAAGACGTAAGAAAACACGGCTTCTTGATTATCGAATTAGAAAAAGAAAAATAACTTTATGAACGCATCACAAATGTATGTAGCTATAGCAATCGTAGCGCTGGGGATAGTGGCGATTGTTCTATATTTTATTAGAGGAAGAAAACCTGAAAGAAAACTTTCCAAACTCGGCGCGCTGTCGCTCTTTTTGGTAATAGCGGGAATTGTCTTCGGCGAAAATCGGCTGTTAGGTTATGGCCTGATGGCCACCGGCATAATTCTGGCAGTTGTCGATATCATCAAAAAATCCCATAATAAAAATATAGTTTTATAGGTTTCCGAAACCTATAAAATTGCCGCCCCGCAGTTGCGGGGCGAGCCTCGTCCAGAAAAATCTGGGTGGGGGGATAAAGTGGGGATAAGTATAATCAATTTATGCAAAAATTAAATCGGACAGAGTTTGAGAAAATTGTAGAAGAAGGAATAGAAGCGATTCCGGAAAAGTTCTTGCGGAAATTAGATAACGTGGCAATCGTTATTGAAGCTGAACCAACGCCAGCCCAAAAAAAGAAACTGAATATCCGTTCGGATTGGGTACTTTTCGGCCTGTACGAAGGCATACCTCAGACGCATCGGGGAATAAACTACAGCGCGGTACTTCCTGACAAAATAACTATCTTTCAGAGGCCGACTGAAGAAGCGGCTCGCGATGAGAAAGACATCAAAGAAATAGTAAAAAATACCGTCTGGCACGAAATTGCCCATCATTTCGGAATGAGCGAAGACCGGGTGCGCCAAGTTGAAGCGAGAAGACGCGAAAATTCAACGAATAAAATTTTATGAACCCATTTTTTATTTTCATTTGCGGAGAAATTTGTTAAAATAAATTTATGAATTGGTACGATATGCTTTATAAACCGGCGCTGAATCCACCTGACTGGATTTTCAGTCCTGCTTGGACGATTTTATATATCCTTATGGGTATTTCGCTTTTCCTAATTTGGAAAAGCGACCCTTCCGCAGCTCCGAAGGAGCGAAGGAGGGGCATATTCCTTTTTTCTATTCAGCTTTTTTTAAATATTATCTGGTCAATTATATTTTTCACGTTTCACAGTCCGTTCTGGGCTTTGGTTGATTTAATCGCGCTTTGGCTCGCCATTGTTATCACGATTTTTTATTTTTATAAAATATCAAAACCGGCCGCTTGGTTGCTTATCCCATATATTCTCTGGGTGAGTTTTGCCGGCTATCTTAACTATTCAATTTGGATTCTTAATCAGAAAGAGCCAGTTGCTTGTACAATGGAAGCCAAACTTTGTCCGGACGGTTCATATGTCGGTCGCATTGGGCCGAAATGTGAATTCACACCTTGCCCAGGCGCTACATTTCAATATCCGGAAAAATTAGACACCCAATATATTTTTGCTCAAGAATGGCCTCCGAAATTACAGATAATAGATAGCGCCGGATTTTCATGCGAACAAGGCGGGCTTGGGATAAATGGCCGTCCCAATATGACAATACAAAAAAAGATGAATAATATTATTTATTGTATTGATAGCATTAGCGAAGGAGCGGCCGGAACATTTTATACGGATTATACTTATACATTCTTGAAAGACAATAAATTGATTAAACTTAGCTTTACTTTAGCGTATCCACAATGTGGCAATTATGATAATCCGAAAAAGGCAGAATGCGAGCAGGAACGCCAGACTTTTGACTTGGATGCATTAATTAGTCATATTGCAGAAAGTATGCAGTTTTAGAATATAGATTTACTTTAGAATATAGATTTCCGAAATCTATAAAATTGCCACCTCGCAGTTGCGGGGCGAGCCTCGCCCAGAAAAATCTGGGTGGGGGGATAAAGTGTGGATAAGTGAAAAAATCGGAATGCGGGAAATTTGTTAAAATAAAGGTCGAATATAAATTATTAATTTATTATATATATGGACTCAGTAAATTCGCATAAAGTAGGATTGGTAGTTGGAGGAACGGTAGCCATTATTCATGTCGTTTGGTCGCTGCTGGTTTTATTGGGGATAGCCAAGCTGTATTTGGATTGGATTTTTGGTTTGCATTTCTTAAATTTACAATACAGTATTAATCCGTTTGCTTTTTGGAATGCTTTGGTACTTGTTATTGTGACTGGAGTGATCGGCTATATTGTAGGATATATTTTCGGCCGGGTTTGGAATTTGGCCCATCGCGCATCGCACGGTCAGTAAATTATTTTTCTGCAAGCTCACAAAAAACCGCCTTATGGCGGTTTTTTTTGTTTTCACGCTAAATTTGTTAAAATAAAACCAAGGTCAAGAATTATTAATTATAATAGAATATAGATTTCCGATAGATTTATAGGTTTCCGAAACCTATAAAAATTTATGAATCAAAAAAGAGTTTTTATAATTCACGGTTGGGGCGGTTCTCCTGATGAGCCTTTATACAAATGGCTGAAATCCGAATTGGAGAAAAAAAGTTTTGAAGTTGTTATACCGGAAATGCCCGATTCCGAAAAACCAGTGATTGAAGCTTGGGTTTCTAAACTTGAGGAAATAGTTGAGGCGCCGGACAAAGATATGATATTAGTGGGGCATTCTATCGGTTGCCGAACCATCTTGAGATATTTGGAGAAATTATACCCAATATCAAAAGTTGGCGGCGTCGTGTTTATCGCGCCGTGGCTTACTTTATCAAATTTAGAAAGCGAAGAAGAATGGCGGGTTGCCGACCCCTGGCTCAATACGCCGATTAAGGAAACGGATATTATCAAACACACTTCGAAAATAACGGCTATTTTTTCAGATAACGATCCCTACGTGCCGAGTGAAAATATAGAGTTGTTCAAAAAGAGGTTTAACGCCGAGATTATTATTGAACACGAGAAAGGGCATTTTATTGCCAAAGACGGCGTGGAAAAGCTAGAATCCGCTCTTAATGCTTGTAGATGATATCACAATTAAAGTGAAAGCCGGTAACGGTGGCCGCGGAGCGGTGGCTTTTAGTAGTGTCAAAATGAATCTTGGGCCGACTGGCGCCGATGGCGGCGATGGAGGAAACATCTATTTTGAAGGCGTGTCGGATTTGGGCGCGCTTAGTCAGTTTCGTTATAAAAAAAAATTAGCGGCGGAAAACGGCAAAAATGGAAAAAAACAATTCAATGACGGGGCTAACGGCAAAGATCTTATTTTAAAAGTGCCGGTTGGCACGGTAGTTCACAATTTATCTTCGGGGAAAGACCTGGAAATCATGGGGATTGGCCAGCAATTATTGATTGCCAAAGGCGGTGGCGGCGGGAAAGGGAATTTTAAATTTCGTTCATCAACAAATACATCTCCAACTGAATTTCAAGAAGGCGCGCCGGGCGAGGAATATGAATTGCGGCTTGAATTAAAATTAATAGCCGATATAGGATTTATCGGCCTGCCAAATGTTGGAAAATCGAGCCTGCTTAATGAATTAACTAACGCCCAAAGCAAGGTGGCTAATTATCCTTTCACTACGCTTGATCCGAATCTCGGCGTTTATTATGAATTAATTTTAGCTGATATTCCGGGACTGATTGAAGGGGCTTCAGGCGGCAAAGGACTTGGTATAAAATTTTTGCGCCATATTGAGCGCGTAAAAACTCTTTTCCATTTTATTTCCGCGGAATCGATTGACCCGGTCAAGGACTATCAAATTATCAGAAATGAGCTTGGCGCATACAACAAAGAACTTTTGCAAAAAACTGAATACATTTTTTTAAGCAAAGCGGATTTACTGGTGGACAAAGAAATTGAGAAAAAAATCATCGCGCTTAAAGCAACAAGTAAAAAAGTTTTACCCATTTCCATAAATGATAAAAACAGCCTTAAGCGCGTTGAGGAAATTTTGCGCGAAATTATCAAACAAAAAATAGCATTTAAAATATAGATTTCCGAAATCTATAAAACTATGAATATTAAAAAAATAATCGTCGGTGAATTTGAAGCTAACTGCTATTTGGCGGAGTCCGCCGGTGAATTGGTAATTATTGATCCGGGCGATGAGGCGGAAAAAATTATGGCGGAAATAAATCGTTTCAAGGCGTTGCCCCAAAGCATTATTTTAACCCATTGCCATATTGACCACGTTGGCGCGGCCCAAAATATCGCCAAGCGATTAAAAATTCCGATTTTCATCCATAAAAAAGAAAAAAAGTATATTGATTTTCCGGAGATTAGTTATTTGGAAGAGGACAGCGAAGTAAAAGTCGGCGATGAGGTTCTGCGAGTTATCAATACGCCGGGCCATACGCCCGGCAGCGTATGTTTATTAGATGAAAAAGTAATTTTTACCGGCGACACGTTATTTGAAGACGGCTACGGCCGAACTGATTTAGCTGGAGGCTCGCCGGATGATATGGATAAATCTTTGGAAAGGTTGAAAAAATTGATTAAACCGGGAATGACGATTTTTCCGGGACACGGCGAATCGTTTTTAGCCGGATAAACAATATGTTTGGAAGAAAAAAAATTATTAGCGCAATTTTAATTTTGATGGCAGTTGCTGTAGCCGTGGCTGGATTTTATTTGTGGCGCAGTGGTTTTTTTCATCAAGAAACAGCAACGGAAAAATCTAATTTAATCCGCGTTGATAATATAAAACCAGATGATATCATAACCAGCCCGCTGGTTATAACCGGAGAAGCGCGCGGCAATTGGTATTTTGAAGCCAGTTTTCCGATTTTTCTCACGGATTGGGACGGGAGAATAATCGCTCAAGGAAATGCCAACGCCCAAGGCAGCTGGATGACCGCGGATTTTGTTCCTTTTTCCGGCACGCTTGAATTTGAAAGGCCGGCATATGGAGAACGCGGGTTTCTTATTCTTAAAAAGGATAATCCTTCCGGCTTGCCCCAAAACGCTGATGAATTCAAAGTGCCCGTTGTTTTTGGAACGGCGAGCGTTGAAACAATGGCAATAAAAGTGTTTTTTAACAACAATAAAATGGACCCGGAAATTTCCTGCAACAAAGTTTTTCCCGTTGAAAGAATTATTGCTAAAACCGCTGCGGTGGCTAACGCCGCTCTAGAACAACTTTTCAACGGACCGACGGAACAAGAGAAAACTAGTGGTTTTTTTACAAGTATAAATTCGGGAGTAAAAATTCAAAAATTAACTATTGAAAATGGCGTTGCGAAGGTAGACTTTAATGACCAATTGGAATTTCAAGTCGGCGGTTCCTGTCGTGTTTCCGCTATCCGTGCCCAGATCACCCAAACATTAAAACAATTCCTGTCGGTTAGTGGGGCTATAATTTCTATAAATAATAGAACTGAGGACATTCTTCAGCCGTAAAAACAAAATAAATTTATGAAAAAAAATCTTATATACATCATTGCGTTTGTGTTTGTGATAATAATTACCGGCGTTTATTTTTTCCAAAATAAAGGAACCGGCGATAACCAGCAAATAGTTGGCGGAGACCGCGATGAACACGGTTGTATCGGTTCTGCCGGCTACAGTTGGTGCGAACCAAAGCAAAAATGCTTAAGGATGTGGGAAGAATCCTGTTATCCCGATGATGAAGCGGCGATTAAAGAGTTGTTTTCTAAAAAATACGACAAATCGCTTTCGGATATTTCCATCACCATAACAAAAGATACGGGAATGCATATGATTGGCGGAGTTTTATTCGGGCAAAGGGGAGTAGGGGAAGGCGGCAATTTTTTGGCAATAAAAACCGGAGGTGAATGGAAGATCATTTTTGACGGCAATGGCGCGGTTTCTTGTAAATCACTCGAGTCTTATAACTTTCCTCAGGACATGATAAAAAATCTCTGCTATTAATTTTATAGGTTTCCGAAACCTATAAAATTGACAAATAGCACGAAAAGTGCTATTCTGTTTTTGATTTGAAAGGTCTTTAAAAATAATAATTTATTACGCTAAATTGAAAGGAATAGGTGAGTTATGAAAGTGATGGAAAAAAGAAACGGAAATTTATTGGGCCCATGGGTTTTATTGATTATTGTGACAATTGCGATGATTGTCAGCTCCATTTCTATTTATTTTGAGCAATGGCGAGTAGCTATTGGCGCCATGGGATTGGTGCTTGTTTGGGCGATTCTGGCATTCAGAATCATCAAGCCGGCTTTCGCCGGACTGGTATTCCGCTTTGGCAGTCGTGTCATTATTGATGGAGAGTATCTGACCTTAAAAGAAGGGTGGGTGTTTATTTTCCCGATTTTGGAAAGAATAGTGGAAATCTCTTTGAGACAGCATCAAAAGGAAATAAACAGCAAAAAAGCCGACGAGAGTGAAGATACTTACATGAATCGAGCGGAATCATTTTCCACTGCCGAGGGCGTGGGTATTTTTCCTGAGATTTTTTTCAGCTATAAAATTACAAGCCCGGGGAAAGTTTTTGAACTTGGAGGAGGCATTGATAACAATGGTGATTCGCCATTTCTTGTTGAAATGCTTCATGATTTGGTTATTGGCGGCACCAGAGGCGTGCTGGCAAAGATGGAACTCACAAAGATTTTGAGCCGCGAGACGAAGGATGAAAATGGAAATGCTATACCGATAGGTGAGAAAATAAGAGCAGACATAATTGGCACTCCCAATTTTGACAGATTGGGAGCGGAACTTTTGATTATCAGGATTGAAGATATTAAGTTCACAAAGGGTGCGCAAGATGTGCTTGACGCCCTAGAAGAAATAAAGAAGCAAGAGCTGGCAAGGCAATCAAAGGTTATTGAGGCTGATGCGCGTCTGCAAGTGCAAAGAAAAGATGCTGAAGCCATAGTTGTCAAAGCTGAAGCTGATCTGGCAAAAGCCAGAGCAGAAGCTGCTGGCCTCAACGCCGCGGTTGCCGCTTTTGTCGGCAAAAAACCGGAAACGCCAACAACGCCCGAAGATGGGGAAAAATATGCCAGGTACCAGGTTGGCATGCGAGTCGCTGAGTCATTTGCAACGACGACTAAAGTTATCATTCCGGCTGGAGATGTATCAAAGGTAATGTCCGGTCTGATAAACGTTTTTGAGGCTTCTAAGCCATAGAAAATCACCCCGCCAAGATTGGCGGGGTTTAATTTTTTTTAAAAATATTATATAATGACAGCAATTAAAATAAATTTATGAAAGGATTTAATGCGAATATTGAAAAAGAGACCTTGGAAAATATTAATTTCCGCAAGGTTTTATATACAGGCAAGCACAGCCAGTTGGTGCTTATGAGTTTGAGGCCTAACGAAGAAATCGGAATGGAAGTTCATCCGGACAATGACCAGTTTTTCCGTTTTGAAAAAGGACAAGGGAAATGCGTTATTGACGGCAATGAATATGGAGTCGAAAATGGTTCGGTTATTATAGTGCCGGCCGGGGCCCAACATAATATTGTCAACACTTCTGCCACGGAAGAATTGAAACTCTATACGATTTATTCGCCGGCGCATCACAAAGACGGCGTTGTCCGTGCTACCAAAGCAGAAGCGGAAGCCGACAGCCCGGAATTTGACGGAACGACAACCGAATAATCGCGATTTTTCTGTCTTTTAAACTATGGTAGAATATATCTATATGAAAACGACTACCTTACAAAAGACATTGTCAATGATAATCGTTTTTTTAGGAACGATATTAGTATTGACTTTATCACCAGTATCTAAAGCCGGTGCTGTTACTATTGCGGATTTAACGGCTCAACTTCAGGCGTTACAAACCCAGCTTACTCAATTACAGGCGCAGCAAGGCGGCGTAACTGCAACCGCGACTGCAACCGCGACTGCGACCGCAACTGCGATTGGTTGTGTTTTCACCCAGAATCTTTATTTGGGCGTTCGCAGCGAGCAGGTGAAGTGTTTACAACAGTATCTTAATGCTGCTGGCTATACGGTTTCCGCGAGCAGCGTCGGTTCTTCTGGTAAAGAAAATACTTATTTCGGCGCGAAAACTAAAGCGGCGGTTGCTAAGTGGCAAGCGGCTAGTGGTATTTTACCTACTTCAGGATATTTCGGCGCGATTTCACGCGCTAAGTATGTTGCAACTGGTAAGACAACATCTGTCCCAACTACTACAACTTCTCCAAATACTACAATCATTCCAATCATTCCAACTACTACAGTTGCTACAACCACTATAGTTGCTACAACTGTCACTCCTCTTTTTATCACGACAACTTCTCTTCCAATAGCTACGGCCGGGGTGCTATATTCAGTGGACATCTTGCCTTCGGGCGGCAATGGCTCTTATTCCTGGTGGATTTCGGCAGGCTCTTTTCCGTCAGGGCTCAATTTAGTACCTACTCGATGCACCGGTTCTTCTTGTTCAACTAATGCTACTATATTTGGTACTCCCGTTACTGCCTGGACATATAATTTTACCGTAACCGTCACTTCCGGAACGCAAGTCGCTTTGCGGGAATTTACGCTAATAATAAATCCTTCTGTTGCTGCTCTTAAAATTTTACCGACCGCAACGCCGTCCGCTTTTAATGCAGGTCAAACGTTTGAAATTCAAGCATTGTACACGCCAGCGCCTAACTGTTATCCGACTAATCCATGCAGTTTGCCGGACGCTGCGGCAGTTAAAGTTGTTTGGACTTCAAGCAATGATGCTGTCGCCACGGTTGCCTATAAATTTTACGATTCCACTGGCGGAGTTATAACCGCCGTTTTACCCGGCTCAGCAACAATTACGGCAAATTATATTGCCGGCAACATAAATCTTTCTGCGACTATGCCGGTTTTTGTTACCGGTACTATCAGTAGCAGTTTTAAAATTGTTCCGGCAAGTCCGTCAACAAGCGTTGGCAACACGATTTCTCTTCAGGCAATGTATACGCCGCAATACAGTTGTATGTCGGCGTCTTGCGCTTCCGCCAGTTCTTCGGTGGTCCAAGCCGTCTGGTCTTCAAGCAATAACGCTGTTGCCACTATTGTGTATAAATCTGACGATCCTAAAACCGCAATCGTAACGGGAGTTTCGCCCGGCGTTACAACTATTGCCGCTACTGTTGGTTATACTTCTGCTTACGGCGCTACGCTAACGGCATCTACCGGCTTAGTTGTTACACCGGCTCAATAGGCAGGCAATATTATGAAAAAAATAATTATTATTTTAGTTTTGTTGGTTGTTATCGGAACTGCTGTTTATATATTTTCTTCCGGCAAAAATCCGAAACAAAATACCATGAATAAGCAAGGTGTGCAGATAGAAATATTAAAAGAAGGAATGGGCGCTGTTGCAAAAAATGGCGATACAGTTTCCGTTCATTATACCGGAATATTGGAAAATGGGACGAAATTTGATTCCAACGTTGACCGAGGCATTCCTTTTGAATTCACTCTCGGCGCGGGGCAGGTTATAAAAGGTTGGGATATCGGAGTTGAAGGAATGAAAATCGGCGAGAAAAGAAAACTGACGATTCCGTCGAACTTGGCGTACGGTCCAAACGGCGCGGGTGGCGTGATCCCGCCGAATGCAAGTTTAATCTTTGAAATAGAATTATTAAGTATCAAATAAGACTCAAAATTTATTCTTATTTTTGCCGCCCCGCAGTTGCGGGGCGAGCCTCGCCCATTTGTGGGCGGGAAGTTGAGCTTTTGGGAATTAAGTAAATATGAAGATTTTTGTCAAAGCGAAGCCGAATTCCAGGGAAGAAAGCGTAAAAAAACTTAGCGAAACCAATTTTGAAATTTGCGTTAAAGAACCGCCGATTAAGGGGCGAGCTAATGCGGCAGTTATGATAGCGCTGGCGCGGCATTTTGGCATTCCATTGTCATCGGTAAAAATCATTTCCGGCCATACCTCGCGGCAAAAAATCGTGGAGATTAATAAACTGTTCACAGTCGCAGATTGCGCCGCAAAAAAATAAGGACTATCATTAAAAATAGAGGAATAAATTAAAACAACTAATCAAAACAATATGAAGCACAAATTATTATTTTTGTCTTTTATTACTGCGATGCTTGCAGTGGCTTTGCCAGCAATCAGCCAGAACATCGAGCAGGAAGCACAGAATATCAAGATAACTGCGCGCGAATTTCGAAAAGAAGAAGTCCAGCAGTTTCAAACAAAACTACAAGAAACACGAGTCCAGTTTCAAAAGCAAAAAGAGGAGTTTAAGAACAAATTGGAAGCCGCCCGCGCCGAAGCCAAAGCCAAAATTGAAAAACAGCGCGAGGAGCTTAAAACCCGACTTGGAAAAATAAAAGACGAGGTTAAAAAACAAACTATTGAAAGAATCGCCAATCAAATAAATGGACTTAACGAACAGATGACTAAGCATTTTTCCGACGTTCTAAATAAGTTTGATGATGTTTTAGGCAGAATCAGCTCCAGAACGGATAAGGCGGAAGCCAATGGCCGCGACGTTTCGGCCGCAAAAACCGCCATTGCCGCTGCCAAAACTGCCATTGCGGCCGCCCGTTCGGCGATTGAGGTCCAATCAAAGAAAACTTATGACATTACAATCAGCACCGAAGACGCTTTGCGCCGCGACGTCAGCAAGGCGCGCGAGGCGCTTCGCGCCGATCTTGTGAAGGTAAGAGAAGTGGTTTTTGCCGCTCGCGACGCCGTGCATAAAGCGGCTGTCACGCTGGGACAAATACAAGGGATAAATGAATTGGAAGTTCAATAAAATTTAAACAAAAACAATTATGGATCAAATACCACAAGTGCCTCAATCGCAGCCCCAACCGCCGATGATGGGTGGAGCGCCGACAGGCTCATCAAAAAAAGTCTGGCTTTGGATAGTCATTGCCGCTGTCGTTATCGCCGCATTAGCTACTCTTGGCTGGCTATGGTGGCGTTCATATATAGTGCCGCAAGCCGGAACCGGTACTAGCACGCCAACTGCTCAAGTACCGGCACCGGTTCTTCCCGCCGACAATACCGCTTCCATTAATAAAGATTTGGAAGACATTAATATAGAAAGCGTTGACCAAAATTTTCAGAGTATAGATACGGATTTGAATAGTTTGTAGCATATTTATTTTTTTAAATAATTTGTATTTGACAAATAGTTTAGAGTATGACATTGTTAACTCGCTGTTTAACAACTAGATAAAAAACGAAAACGAAAGGAGGACAAAGAGGGAGGTGAAAGAAGATGAAAAAGACGTTGTTTATTCTGGTATTTGCTTTTTTACTTGGTTCTTTGACGAGCTGCGTTACCATTGTACTTTCGCCTGAAATATATGGACCTCCGTATTATACAGGCCCCGCTTACCTTTATCCGGCACCTATTACAGTGGTGCCTGCGCCTATTATAATGGTACCAGCGTATTACCACTATTCTTTTCCCTATTATTATCCTTATCACCATCATTATTATCGCCGCAAATAGGGATAGGGATCATTCGTTACCGCCAGCCCGAGGCTGGCGGTTCTTTATTTGTGGGTAAAAATATTTTTTTGACAATTTAGATCTATAGTGTTATATTTTTATAGAAACTTTGCCGCTGGTTTGCCCAGCTTTTTTATTTTTATGAAAATCAGGAACATCGCAATTATAGCCCATGTTGACCATGGGAAAACCAAATTAACCGACGCTTTGCTGCGCCAGACGGGAATGATTGAAGAAGGTGTCAGCATGGATTCAAACGCTTTGGAACAAGAGCGTGGCATTACTATTTACTCAAAGAATGCCTCCATTTTTTATAAAGACACGAAAATAAATTTGGTAGACACTCCGGGGCACGCTGATTTCGGTTCGGAAGTTGAACGCGTTTTACGTTCCATTGACTCGGTGCTTTTGGTAGTTGACGCGCAGGAAGGGCCGATGCCCCAGACAAAATTCGTTTTAAAAAAATCGCTGGAACTCGGTTTGAGACCGATTGTCGTTATAAATAAAATAGACAAGCCGGCAGCCCGGCCGGAATGGGCGCATGAAAAAGTCCTGGAACTTTTTATGGCTCTTGGCGCGAATGAAAAACAGCTGGATTTTTCCGTGGTCTACGCGATAGCCAAGGAGGGCATTGCCAAACTGAATTTGACGGACGATTCAAAAGATCTCACTCCGCTTTTGGAAGTTATTTTGAAAGAAGTTCCCGAGGCGTCGTCGGAAGAATTGAATAAAAAACCTTTCAGAGTCCAACCATTTAATCTCGCTTATGACAATTTTATGGGCCGCCTTGCCATTGGCAGGATTTACGATGGCGTTATTAAAACCGGTGAAAATGTTTTTATAAAAAATATTGAGGGAGACGCGCGACCAGGGAAAATAACGAAAATTTTCACTTTTGAAGGGCTGAAAAGAAAAGAGGTTCCGGAAGCGGTTGCCGGAGATATAGTGATGATTGCCGGTTTGCCCGACATATATATCGGTGAAACCATTTGCGCCGACGTTTCGCAGGAAGCGTTGCCGGCGATTAGCATAGACGAACCGACAATTTCGCTGAATTTTTTAGTTAATAATTCTCCATTCGCGGGAAGGGAGGGCAAACTTGTCACTAGCCGCCAGATTCGGGAACGTCTTGAAAGAGAACTTGAGGTTAACGTTGGCCTTAAAGTTGATTTTCTTGCCCCGAGTCTTGTCGAGGGGTCGCCCGATTATTTTAAAGTTTACGGCCGCGGTGAGTTGCACATTGCCATCCTGCTTGAAAATATGCGGCGTGAAGGTTACGAACTCCAAGTTTCCAAACCGCAGGTTATTTTCAAGGAGAACCCTTCGACAAGCTCAGGGCAAGTTAAGAAACTTGAACCGTTTGAAGAAGTCACAATTATGGTGCCTACCGATATGATGGGGACGGTTATAGAAAAAATGTCTAAAAGAAAAGGCAGCATGATCGGTGTCAGCCAGGAACAAAATAATTCGCGGATTATTTTTGAAATTCCAACGCGGGGCTTGCTGGGTTACCGGGGAGAATTTATCATAGATACCAAAGGCGAAGGGATAATGTACAGCCGCGTTGTCGGCTTCAGGCCGTTTGCCGGAGAAATTAACAAGCAAACGCTCGGTTCAATGGTTTCCATGGCCGACGGCAAGGCGTTGGGTTATTCGCTTTACAATCTGCAAGATAGAGGAGTTCTTTACATCGGCGCTGGTATCGAGGTTTATATCGGCATGGTTATCGGCAATGCTGCTAAGGGCAATGATATGTCTGTTAATCCGACTAAGGGAAAACAATTAACTAATATGCGCTCCAAGGCGTCCGATGAAGCGCTTACGTTAACCCCGCCGCTTGAGCTGACGCTGGAAAGGGGTTTGGAAATAGTCAACGATGATGAATATCTGGAAGTAACGCCGAAAAGCATTCGCTTGAGAAAACAATTTCTAACGGAATTGGCGCGTACTCGCGCCAAACGGCAAAAAAAGGTATAATAAAATAAGCTTATGAATAAAATAAGAATAAACTGGTTTACAAAATTGATATTAAGATTTTGGCCGAGTTTGGCAATGGTGAGATTGGCTAAGAAAATGGGTATTGCCAACCCGTTGTTTAACGAGGCCCATAATCTTTTTTCTAAAATCAGACGGATTGATCTTTTGCCTTTAAAATTCGGTTATCGCGGCTTCATGATTGTTCTTGATAAAAAAACCGCACTTTATTTCCATCAGGATTACGACCATTTTGTTTACGACGGATTTGAAATGGGAAAATACGAAAAAGGCGATGTCACAATATTTGACGATTTAAAACGAGAAAAGCAAAATTAAAATTAAAATATATCAATGTTATGACAGGTAATATTTGGACAATTTTAGGAATAATTATTTTTATTCTTTTGGCTTCTGTTAAGCAGATTAACCAATATCAGAAAGGAGTTAAGTTCAAGCTGGGTAAGTATATCGGTCTTATGGAACCGGGCTGGAGATTGGTGTGGCCGATTGTCCAGTCATACCGAAAAGTAGATTTGAGGGTGAAAGCAGTTGACGTACCTAACCAGGAGGCCATCACCAAAGACAATATCTCGGTCAGCGTTAATGCGGTTATTTATTATAAGGTTCATGAGGCGGATAAAGTAATTTTGGAAGTGGAAGATTTTTACTATGCCATTTCACAATTAGCCCAAACAACAATGCGAAACGCCGTGGGCCAAGTGGATTTAGACGGTCTTCTTTCGCAAAGGGACAAGGTTTCTGAGCGTATAAGAAATATTATAGACACAGCCGCTAGTCCTTGGGGGATTAAAGTTTTGAATGTGGAATTAAAAGATATAACTTTGCCGGAAGAGATGAAAAGAGTCATCGGCAAGCAGGCCGAGGCAGAAAGGGAAAAAAGAGCAATAATTATTAAAGCCGAAGGGGAAGTAATTGCTGCCGACAATATGGCCAAGGCTGCCCAGATCTTATCCGGCTCCAGAGGAGCTCTTCATTTGAGAACTCTCCAATCAATAAATGATGTCAGTTCTGACCAATCAAATACGATTATTTTTGCGGTACCGCTGGAAGTTTTGAGGGCTTTTGAAAAATTTGGCAAAGATACGTCGGAGGGTGCGTCGGAAGAAAAATTAAAAGATAATAACTATTAGACCTGTTATATGCAGCAGGCGATTGAAGCGATTAGAAAATATGTTCGCGCGGCGAATTATTTAACCGCTATCCAGATTTATCTCTGGGATAATTTTTTATTAAGACGAAAACTTAATTTTGACGATATTAAGCCGCGGCTTTTGGGGCACTGGGGCACTTGTCCGGGAATTAATTTTATTTACGCCAATTTAAATTATCTTATCAAAAAACACAGTGCCGATATTCTTTTCATAATGGGCCCCGGCCATGGTTTTGCGGCGCTTCAGGCAAATTTATTTCTGGAAGGGACTCTAGGAAAATATTATGCCGAGGCGGTTCACGATGAAAAAGGTATCGGCTATATCGCCAGAAATTTCAGCTGGCCCTACGGCTTTCCGAGCCACAGCAATCCCGGAGCGCCGGGGGTGATTTTGGAAGGGGGAGAACTTGGTTACGCGCTGGCAACGGCCTACGGAGCGGTCTTGGATAATCCGGAATTGATCGCCGCGTGCGTTATCGGCGACGGCGAGGCGGAAACCGGACCGACAGCCGGGGCCTGGCACTTAAATAAATTTATTGATCCGGCGATAAACGGCGCGGTTTTGCCGATTTTGCATTTGAACGGCTATAAAATTTCTGGGCCGACAATCTTCGGTCGGATGACAAATCGCGAATTAAAAGCTCTGTTTACCGGCTATGGTTATCAACCCTATATAGTTGAAGGTAATAAGGTTTATGAAAAGATGGTTGACGCTTTGGAAAAATGCTATCAATCCATTAAGGCCATTCAGGAACAAGCGAAGAGCAGCAAGTTATTCGACGGCGGTCTTGCTAAATTTCCGATGATTATTTTAAAAACGCCGAAGGGTTGGACTGGCATTAAAAAAATTCACGGCATTAAAGTGGAAGGCAATTTCGCTTCGCACCAGACCGTTATCGCCAACGCCAAAACCGACAAGACGGAACTGAAAGCTCTTGAAAAATGGCTCCGTTCGTATAAATTTGAAGAACTTTTTAATTTGGAGGGTGGATTTTCAAATGAAATTAAAGAATTGATTCCCAATCCCGAATTGAGAATGGGCGAAAATCGGCACGCCTTCGGCGGTAGCGCGGTGATGAAGCCGCTTGTTTTGCCGGATATCAGGCAGTTCAGCGAAGACGCCGTCCAGCCGGGTATCGTTGGTTCAAGCAGCATGCGGCGCGCCGGGCTGTATTTGAATGAAGTTTTTAAACTCAATAAAGAAAACAGAAATTTTCGATTGATGTCGCCGGATGAAACTTATTCAAATAAACTGGACGCGGTTTTTGAAACGACCGCCCGCGCTTTTATGATGCCAAAAAAAGAGTGGGACAAAGATTTGGAACCCACAGGCCGGGTTATGGAAATATTAAGCGAGCATTCGCTTCAAGGAATGATACAGGGTTATGTTTTAACCGGCCGCCACGCGATTTTTGCCTCATATGAGGCGTTTGTCCAGATTATCGCTAGCATGGCCGACCAATACGCCAAGTTCATAAAGACCATGAAAGAAATTTCGTGGCGCGGCGATATTCCTTCACTGAATTATATCCTGACGTCATCTGGCTGGCGCCAGGAACATAACGGTTTTTCGCATCAGAATCCCGGATTTATTTCTAATATGCTTCACAAGCCGGGCTGTTTTGTCAGGGTTTTCTTTCCGCCGGACGGTAACAGCACGCTGGCCGCGCTTAAAGAATGCCTTTCTTCGAAAAACGGAATAAACATCATCGTCGCCGGGAAAACTTTGGAACCGCGGTGGCTGACTCCCGAACTGGCCGAAAAAGAACTTAATGAAGGTCTGATGATTTGGGATTTTGCCAGCGAAAACGATCCCCATATTGTTTTTTCCGCCATCGGCGACTATCTGACCAAAGAAACGCTGGCCGCAATTGATATCGTCAAACGTGAAGCTCCGGAATTGCGCGTTCGTTTTGTTAATGTCATGGAACTTACGGCTCTGGGCATTGGCGACGGCAAATGCCGTGCGCCGGTTGATTTTGATAAATATTTTACAAGCGATAAACCGGTGATTTTCAATTATCACGGTTCCCCCCATACTCTGAAGCAATTTTTGTTTGATTATGGCAAAGATGAAAGATTTTCGGTTCACGGCTACATTGAAAACGGCTCAACGACGACTCCTTTTGACATGCAGGTTCGCAATGAAACCAGCCGGTATCATTTGGCGATGGAAGCGTTTGCCTTGATGAAAAATCGCGATTTTTTGGATAATAATAAAGCCGATGATTTAATTAAAAAATATAAACAAAAACTGGATGAACACCGCGAATACATTACAAAACATGGCGTTGATCCGGAAGAAATAGAAAAATGGACATGGCGAAATATTTTATAGTCAATACCGGAAGCGCTTCAAAAAAATACGCGCTCTACCAGGATAGCGACCGGGTGTTTTTTGTGCATTTTGAAAAGGAGAACCTGTCTGCGCAGGCAGGCGGCAGCGGTATTATTGCCACGTTTAATAAGGGCGGAGAATCCGAAAAAAGGACGATTTCCGAATCTGAGTATGTCAACGCCACCAAATATATGGTTAACGAAATGGTCAAACAGGGGATGATAAACGGCATTAATGATATTTCAGCGGTCGGCCTGCGAGTTGTCGCCCCCGGAAGTTATTTTTTAACCAATCGGGTAATCGACGCGGAGTACCGGAAAAAATTGGAAGAAGCCAAGGAATGGGCGCCGCTTCATACCGCTTCAATAATTTCCGAAATTGACGGTTTGGGAGCAACGCTGGTTGGCATTCCGATTGTCGCCGTTTCTGACAGCGCCTATCACGCGACAATGGTTGAACATTCGCGTTATTACGGTTTGCCGCTTGATGTCTCCAAACAATTGGATGTCCTGCGTTTCGGCTATCATGGGATTTCTTTTAAATCGATTCTTCCCAAGCTTGAGTCGCTTTCGCGGGTAGCGACCGAAAAGGCGATTGTCTGCCATTTGGGGAGCGGTTCAAGCATTATGGCTTTTAAAAATGGGAAAAGTTTTGACACCTCAATGGGTTTTTCGCCGCTTGAAGGGCTGCCGATGTCAACGAGAGTGGGCGACATTGACGCGGCGGCGGTTATTTATCTTGAAAAGAGATTGGGGTTAAGTCCGGAAGAAATGGAGAAATATTTCAACTCCCAGTGCGGACTTTTGGGGTTGTCCGGTAAAACCGACGACATCAGAGAACTTCTGAATCTTGAAGCCGGCGGCGATGAGAGAGCCAAGCTGGCGCTTGAAATTTTTTCTTATAAAATAAAAAAATACATCGGTTCTTATTTTGCGGCGCTGAATGGCGCGGATATTTTGATTTTTTCCGGGACGATCGGCGAACGGTCTCCGATTATGCGTTCGCGAATTTGCCGCGATATGGAAGCGTTGGGGATTGTCATTGATGATGAGAGAAATAACAGCACGATAAGCGCGGACGGATTTATTCATCACGAAACAAATTCGCCGGTGAAGATTGCCGTGGTGACAACGGACGAAATGGGCCAGATTGCCAAGGAAACTATAGCTAATGTATAATTACAGGTAGAATTTATAATTAAAAAATAAAAAGTATGCCAAAATTTGATTTTTTTGTTTCAACTTATGGTCTACCGATAACTGTTGGGTTTGTTCTTCTTTTGACTTGGTCGGTTATTTGGAAAGGATTGGCTTTATGGAAAGCGGCGCAGCAAAGCGACAAGTGGTGGTTTATAGTTATGCTCATGGTTAATACCGCCGGAATTTTGGAGATACTGTATATCTACATTTTCAGCAAGAAAAAAATTGCGATAATAACTAATAGTAATTAAAATATAAAAATTTATGTTTGATTTAACAAACAAAGTCGCTCTAGTAACCGGCGCCCGCCGGGGCATGGGCAAAAGCCACGCTTTGGCTTTGGCAAAACAAGGCGCGAAAGTAGCAATAACCGATATCAGCCGGGAAGAATGCCAGCTGGTGGTTGATGAAATAAAGTCTATGGGCGGCGAAGCCGTCGCTTTCAAAATGGACGTTTCAAATAAGGCCGACGTGGACGCGGTTTTTGACGCGGTTGTTAAACAATTCGGGCGATTGGATATTTTGGTTAACAATGCCGGTATTTATGTTCCGAAGCCAGCCTTGGATATCACCGAAGAGGAGTGGAATAAAATGATTGATATTAACCTCAAAGGCGAATTTTTGTGCGCTCAAAGGGCGGCGAAAGAAATGGCCAAAAACAAATGGGGAAGAATAATAAATATCGCTTCGATTGATTCCGGCGGCGTCGGTATCGGTCTTGCTGGCGGGGCGCATTATGCCGCTTCGAAAGGCGGAGTGGTGGGAATGACGGAAGTTATGTCTACCGAATGGGCGTCTTTAGGAATTACCGTCAACGCCATCGGGCCCGGCGCCATTGATACTCCTATGGTTTCGGGAGCTCTTACCAAAGAAGCCACTGACGCGCTATTGGCCGGGATACCAATTAAAAGAATCGGCAGGTCGGAAGAAGTTTCGGCCGCGGTTGTTTTTCTGGCCTCGGAAGAAGCCAGTTATGTCACCGGCGCCACCCTTTATGTTGACGGCGGCTGGCTCGCGGCTTAAATATGATTTTGCATCATTATCTGGTAAACCACCAAATGCTCGGCTATGCCATTATTTTTTTTGGCATGATAATTGAAGGCGATTTTATGCTTTTTACCGCCGGATTTTTAACTCGTCAGGGTTATTTTGATATCGGCATTGTGCTTCTTTTGGTGTTTTCGGGAGCAATTATTGGCGATAATATCTGGTATGTTTTAGGCGGACTGGTGAGCGAAAAAAAGTTATTTTTTAGAGTTAAAAAATTTGTAGAAAAAGCAGCCGGCCTCCTTGACGAACATCTAAAAAATCGTACGACCCGAACTATTTTTATTTCAAAGTTTGCTTATGGCCTTTGCAGGCCGATTATTCTGAAAGCCGGCGCTATGAGAATATCTTTTAGGAAGTTTATTGGAGCAGATCTCATGGCAACTTTTTTATGGATTTTTTTTATCGGCGGTTTGGGATATTTATCCAGCACTTCATTTTTGGCGGTTAGACATTATTTGAAATACACCGAACTATCTTTGCTTTTAGGCATAGTTGTATTTATTTTAATTTCTTATGCTGTCACTAAAATTTCCAAAAAAGAACTCTAACCGGACGGTATTTATAAAGAAATGATTGAATTTAAGATACTGAAAAAATCAAAAAAAAGCGGAGCGAGGATTGGGGTATTAAAAACGCCGCATGGTGAAATTGAGACGCCGACCTTGGTGCCGGTGGCGACCCAAGCGGTTGTTAAAACTTTAACCAGCGAAGAGGCGAGAGCGGCTAAATGTCAGATTCTTATCGCCAATACTTTCCACTTGCATTTAAAGCCGGGTGAAAAAATCCTTAAATTTTCCGGCGGACTTCACAAATTTATGAACTGGCAGCGGCCTTTAATGACCGACTCTGGCGGCTTTCAGGTTTTTAGCTTAGGGTTTGGCCATGATTTGGGCGTGGGAAAGGTTATGAGTTTTTTCCCCGGTAAGAAAGATATTGCGATAGATAAGAATGCCCAGCCGACAAAAGTTAAAATTACTTCGCAAGGAGTCTATTTCAAATCTCCAATAACCGGAGATGAATTATTTATCGGTCCCAAAGAATCAATAAAAATCCAGGAGGCGCTCGGCGCTGACATTATTTTTACCTTTGATGAATGCACCCCGCCGTTTTCTACTTATGATTATGTCAAAAAAGCGGTAAGAAGAACCCATGATTGGGCGAAAATTTGCGTTAATAGCAAAAAAAGCAGCCAAGCTTTGTTTGGAATCGTCCAGGGCTCAAAGTTTGAAGATTTGAGAGGCGAGAGTGCCAAGTATATTAATTCGCTTGATTTTGACGGCTTTGGCATCGGCGGGGATTTGGGTGAAACTAAAAAAGATATGGCGAAAATTTTATCATGGGTTACGCCGCGCCTTGATGAAAAGAAACCGCGGCATATGCTGGGCATCGGCCAACTTGATGATATGGAAAATATCGTCAAAAGCGGAATTGATTCATTTGATTGCACGGTGCCGACTCATTACGGGAGGCGGGGGATTGCGTTTACAAATTTGGGAAAATTAGATTTTAACAAATCAGTTTTTTTGAAAGATAAAAAACCTTTGGATTCAAAATGCGAATGTTTTGTTTGCCAAAATTACAAACGCAACTATATCGCTCATCTTGTAAAAGCGAGGGAAATAACGGCAATGCGGCTTCTGACTTTCCACAATCTTTACTTTTTTAACACCTTTGTTGAAAACATCCGCCAAAAAATCAAAAATAACCAATTATAGTTTCTAAATTTGGTTGTTGAAATGTATGCTATTTGAACGATCGTTCAGATAGCATAAATATCGGATAGCATAAATAAAAGATTTAGAGAGTAAATCTTGTAGAAGAACGATGGCTTGTTTAAGCCATATCTTTGGGCATTTTAGCTCAAACTATTGACAAGTTCTTCAATATATGATATACTTTAATTATTAAATTAGAGAGGTTCTTTAAATCTCAAATTAGCACAGTACCGGCCCTTTGACCGGAAATCTCAAGTCAAAGCCCAAAAGGGCAACGAGAGGAGATTATCATGGAAAAGAAATTTAGAGGAAAGATTGAGGAAACAAGTTGCGAAGTAGCGTTGATTGATTCAGGGGATGTGTGTACTTATGAGGTCATCAGACCTCAAAAGGGCGACTACTTTGTCACCAAAAGTCCCATTGGTATTATGGGTAGGTATGAGACTCACGTCTATTTTTGTGACGGCGAACAACGGATAATGGAAATGACAGAAAGGTTAACAAGAAGGAGTCTTAGCCTACTTTCGGCTAAGACCGCCAAACGACTTGTTTCAGCCTTCCTGGCCGGAACGTGGGACCTGGAGATCAGGGCCATAGAGGAGGAAACCCGGCAAGAAAAGCTTCAAAATTTAGAGAGGGAGATTGAGTCTCGAAAGAAGGAAGTCGAGACATCATACAAAGAAAAGGAATCCCTCAGGAATGAAAAAAACAGACTTCTTAATATTATTGATAAAGCATATAATATCAACGAAAATGGAGGCCCTGGCTCCCGCAAAAAACTGCACGACTTAATTATTCAAGATGTCGCATTTTGCGAGCAGTGCGGGATTACAAGATATTCCTGTACCTGTTAAGTCGCACCGTCCGACAGGGCAAGGCAAAGGCAGATAAGATCTTAATGGTCATATCTGCCTTTTTTATTTCGTATTAGTTCTAAGGCCCGCGCAGAAATGTGCGGGCTTTTTGATTTTTTAAGAGAATTGTGATATTAATTATATAGTAAAAATTATTTAAATTATGGCTAACAGGCACCTTTCACGGTCAATCGCAATGCAGACCCTTTATGAGTGGGATTTTAATAATCGTGACGATTCAAAAATTAGTGAGATTCTGGAACGCAATATCCAGGAATTCGGGCCCGGGTTGGAAGACGATGAATTCGTCCGGGTTTTGATAAATGGAGTTCTTGAAAATCGGAAAAAAATTGACGCTATTATTGTTAAAACCGCGCCCGAATGGCCGCTTGAACAAATCAATTTAGTTGATAGAAATATCTTGCGCCTTGGCATTTATGAGCTTTTATTCGGCAATCGCGGCGGCGTGCCGCCGAAAGTGGCAATCAACGAAGCCATTGAGTTGGCTAAAAGTTTTGGCGGCGAAACTTCGGGTAAGTTTGTCAATGGCGTTTTAGGAACAATCTACCGGGCGATTGGCGAGCCCGGAAAAGAAGAAGGACATCCAAGGAAAGGCAAAGAAAAATGAATAAAGATTTTAAAGAATTACAAAAAGATCTCGGAATAAAATTTAAAAACATAAATCTTTTAAAACAGGCATTTGTCCACCGTTCCTATTTGAATGAAAATCCGGCTTTTGAATTGGGGCACAATGAACGCCTTGAATTTTTAGGCGACGCGGTTTTGGAACTTATAGTTACGGAATATCTTTTTAAGAATTATCCTAATTTGGCCGAGGGAGAGATGACCAATCTTCGGGCGGCTTTGGTTAATTCCCAAATGCTTTCTCAAGTTTCCGACCGCTTGGGGTTTAATGATTTTTTATATTTGTCAAAAGGCGAAGCCAAAGAAATGGGCCGCGGCCGCCAGTATATCTTGGCCAACACTTTTGAGGCCTTTATTGGCGCTTTTTATTTAGACCAGAGTCACAAGGCGGCTGAAAATTTTATTTATAATAATTTAATTCCGGAACTTAAAAACATCATAGAGAAAAAATTGTGGCGAGACCATAAAAGCTTATTTCAGGAAGCGGCGCAGGAACGGGTTGGCATCACTCCCACCTATGAAGTTTTGAAGGAAAGCGGTCCTGACCATGCCAAAAAATTCGTGATTGGCGTTTATTTGGACAAAGAATTGGTGGCCCAAGGAGAAGGCCCTTCCAAAAATGAAGCTCAGCAGCAAGCGGCTGAAAACGCTCTAAAATTAAAAGGCTGGTAAACATTCTGGTATGCGGCTTAAGAAATTAGAAATATCGGGATTTAAATCGTTCGCCCATAAAACAGCGTTGGAATTTCCGGTCAATATCAGCGCCATTGTCGGCCCCAATGGTTCTGGTAAATCCAATGTGGTTGATTCGGTGCGGTGGGTTTTAGGGGAGCAAAGTTTTAAGAATCTACGCTCTAAATCGGGCGTTGATTTAATCTGGGCCGGTTCGGCAATAAAATCAGCTCAAGGCAAGGCAAGTGTCAGCTTATACTTTGATAATCATGATGGTTTTTTCCCCATTGATTTTGAGGAAGTAATCATTGGCCGCAAAGTTTATCGCGACGGCGCTAACGAATATTATTTGAATGACAGCCAGGTTCGTCTTAAAGATATTGCCGAGCTTTTAGCTCGTTCAAAATTGGGGCTCAGAGGTCATTCTATTGTTAATCAAGGTTCGGCTGATGAGCTTTTAAAGGCTAATCCTTTAGAAAGGCAGGGGATTTTAGAAGAGGCCTTGGGTCTTCGGGAGTTTCAGCTTAAAAAATCCGAAGCCGAAGCAAAATTATCGGAAACCAGCGCCAATTTGGAACAGACCGCGAGCTTAATAAATGAAATTTTTCCTCACTTGCGGTCTTTGAAACGCCAGGTTGAAAAATTTAAAAATAGAGAATTTTTAATTGATGATTTAAATAATTTAGAAAACGAATTTTTTAAAATAAAAATTCAGGAAATCTTAGCCGAAAGGAGTGAAAACCAAAAAGCGCGGGAAGAAATTAATGCCAAAATTGCTAAGGCCAAGGAGAACTTTGAAGCTAAGCAAAAACTTTTTGAAGGGCAGATGGCAGAAATTTCTCAAACCGGAAAAGAAAGCGGCCAGCTTGAAATTAATTTAGAAAAGTTGAATGCCGAGCAGTACGATATTATGCGGGAGCTCGGCCGCATTGAAGGTCTTATTGAATCGGCTAAAAAACATAACGTTAAGAATGTCAAAACGCTTGAGGCGGTTTTAACAATTAAAATCAAATATTGGGCCAAGCGTCTTAATGCCACTTCGGAACTTGTCGATATCAATGCTATTAAAAAAACTGTTAAAGGTCTTGCCGGCGAAATTGAAACTATTGGCAATTATTTTGAAAGAAACGAGATTTCAAAGATTCTTTCACTTGTGGATCTGGCCGATCTTGAAGAAGAAATCGCGAGCCCTTATGAAAAAGACAAAGAGGATTTAAAAATAAAACTTGCCAAGCTTGAGGATCGGATAAAACAGGCCAAGGAAACACTTTTAAAAATTCGCTTGGGAGAAACCAAATGGCGTGATAAGTATTTGGATTTTCAGAAGGAATTGGAAGTGGCGCGCCGCGAATATATTTCAGTTCAAGAAGCAACACAAAGGTTTGATTTGGAAGAAGAAAAAATTAAATTAAGGGAAGCGGATATAAAATCCGAAATGTGGAGTTCGGGAAAAAATTATGAAGAATTTTATAAGACGTTTCCAACTTTTGCTGTAGCAGATAATGGTAACGAAAGGATTTTGGCAGTTGCGGAACTGGAAGATAAAATAATCAAATTAAGGAGAGGGATTGCCGATATTGGTAGTATTGATGAGGAAACAATACGCGAATATGAAGAAACCGACAAACGGCACGAATTTTTAACAACAGAATCTGCAGATTTAAATCGCGCCACTGAGTCGCTAAAAAATTTAATCGGAGATTTGGCAGATAGGATTAATAAGGATTTTAAAGTGGGACTTATAAAAATTAATGAAGAATTTAATCATTATTTCAGGTTGATGTTCGGCGGCGGTTCTGCTTCGCTAAAAGCGGGCTTGCCCGCCGACTCGCCTCGCTTCGTGGGCGAAGCGGGAACCTTGGCGGAGGCGGGCGTTTCTATAAATGTTAATGTGCCTCAAAAAAGAGTTAAAGATCTTAATTTGCTTTCAGGAGGAGAACGGTCGCTTGTTTCCATCGCGCTTTTATTTGCCATTGTTTCGGCCAGCCGGCCGCCGTTTCTAATCTTAGACGAAGTTGATGCCGCTTTAGATGAAAATAACGCCGTGCGCTTTGCTAAAGTTTTGAAAGATTTGGCGGATAAGACCCAATTTATTTTAATTACCCACAATCGGGCGACAATGGAAATCGCCAATGTTCTTTATGGCGTTACCATGGGCGATGACGGCGTCTCAAAATTATTTTCCTTGAAATTAGAGGACGCAGTGGTATAATTGGAGGATTAAAATAATAAGAAAATTATGAATATTTTGTATGTAATATTGGGGATTATAGCGCTTATTATTATATGGCTCGTTTTTACCTATAATCGTTTTATTGTTTATGGCATCAGAGTTAAAGAAGCCTGGTCCGATATTGATGTTCAATTGAAGAGAAGATATGATTTAATCCCGAATTTGATAGAAACGGTGAAGGGTTATATGACCCATGAGAGACAGGTGTTTGAAAAAGTGACGGAAGCAAGATCGCGGGCAATGGGCGCGAAAAGTAAAGATGAAAAGCTCGGAGCGGAAAACGTCCTTTCAAACACTTTAAAAACGCTTTTCGCGGTTTCTGAAAACTATCCGGATTTGAAAGCCAACGCCAACTTTTTGGATTTACAAAGGGAGCTGGCGGATACCGAAAACAAAATTCAGGCGGCAAGGAGGTTTTATAATGGCAATGTGATGGAATACAACACTAAAATCAACACTTTTCCTTCCAACCTAATCGCCGGAGCATTCAGGTTTAAAAAAGAGGAATTTTTCGGGCTGGAAAAAGAAGAAGAAAAAGAGCCGGTGAAAGTAAAGTTCTAAATTATGACATTATATACTCAAAAATCTTCGAATGTCCGAAAAACATGGCTGCTTTTTACTGTGTTTCTTGTTGTTATCATCGGCATTGGCTGGACTTTTTCAAGAATTTACGCCAACCCGTCAATTTTGTATTTTGCGGTGATTTTTAGCGCGTTGATGAATGTCATCGCTTATTGGTATTCGGATAAAATCGTTTTGAAAATGGCGCGCGCGGTTCCGGTTGAGCATAAAGCTGCTCCCGAACTTTATCACATTGTTGAAAATCTAAGCATCACCGCCGGCCTGCCGATGCCGAAAATTTATTTAATTCATGAAAAACAGCCGAACGCTTTTGCCACCGGCAGAAATCCCAAACACGCGGTTGTTGCCGTAACCGAAGGGTTGCTTGAAAAATTAGACCAAAGCGAGCTCGAAGGAGTTTTGGCTCATGAATTATCTCACGTCGGCAACCGTGATATGTTGCTTTCAACGGTTGTAGTTGTTCTGGTCGGCTTTATTTCAATTATTTCCGATATGTTTCTGAGGTCGGCTTTTTGGGGCGGTTTGGGAAGACGCGATGATAGAGAAGGCGGTCAAGCTGGAGCGGTTTTGATGATTGTCAGCATTGCCTTATCAATTTTAGCACCGATTAGCGCGACTTTGATTCAGTTGGCGATTTCGCGCAAGAGAGAATTTTTAGCCGATGCCTCGGGCGCTTTGCTTACCCGCTATCCCGAAGGGCTGGCTTCGGCTTTGGAAAAAATTTCTTCGGATGCGACTCCGATGCGCGTTGCCAACAACACCACTGCCCACTTATGGTTGGACGACCCGTTTAAGGGCCAAAAGAAAACTTCTTGGTTGCGCAAACTTTTCATGACCCATCCGCCGGTTGAAGAGAGGGTTAAACATTTACGTGAAATGTCAATTTAAAACAATTATATGACTGAAGAACAAAAAAAGATTAAAGAATTAGAAGAAGAAGTGGCTCGATTAAAAGAGCTGGCTTATAAAGACGAGCTAACCACTCTTTACAACCGCCAGGGTTTTAAAGAGGAATCAGCTAAATTTATTTCCGAGGTAAAAGGTTATTTGGAAAATCCGTCGCGGCGGGAAAACTTCCTTATCAAAAGTTTTAGCTTGGGGATTTTTGACATTGATAATTTTAAGAAAATTAACGATACTTATGGCCATCAGGCCGGAGATGAGGTTTTGAAACTGGTTAGTAAAATTATTAAAGAAAGAGTGCGCGATATTGATATGGTGGCGCGTTGGGGAGGTGAAGAAATTATTATGGGGTTAGTCGGATCCGAAGAACACCACGCATATGAAATTGCGGACGATATCAGGAAGAAAATTGAAGAAACGGAGGTTGATTGGGAAGGGAAAACGATAAAATTCACGGTGAGCGGGGGCGTGGCTAGTTTTGCCGAAACCAAAGATTTTGAGAGGTTGTTTAAAAAATCCGACGAGGCGCTTTACAAAGCCAAACAGACGGGCAAAAATAAGATTGTCAAAGCGTCGGACTTATGAAAGTTTCAAAAAGAGCAATTTGGATGTGGGTTGTTAGCCGCTTGTTTAAACCGAGTGGCATTGTGGTTTTTGTTTTATGGTTTATTGCCGGTGACTTATGGCTCTATTTCGGCCCGCAAGAAAATTTGGGGCAAATTGTTGAAAGGGCGATTACTGTCGATAGGTGGTTTTTTTTCGGATTATCCGTCTTGGTTCTGTTTTTTGCTTTTTCTGCTGCCAGCGGCGCTTTGCGTAAATATTGGTCCATAAATTACGAATTGGAAGAAACCGCCTTAAAAATTGTCAGGGGATTTTATCAAAAAGAAGAATCCTATATTCCTTACAAAAATATCCAAAACATTGATATTAAAATGAGCGCCGGCGAGAGGTTTTGGGGGTTGGCGACTATTTTAATTTACACTTCGGCGGTCGGCGACAAAAGCAATCCGGAGTTAGCCGAGGGATACATTGACGGTCTTAGATATAATAACGCCGTTGCTCTAAAAGACGAGCTTTTGAAGAGAATAAAATAAGGAAAGGTTATATAAATAATTGGAGAGGTCGCCCCGAAGGGGCCCCTTTGGGGCATAGTAGGCCTTGTGGAAGTTAAACTATAAATGGAGTACCATTTCGTTTATGTTCTGAGAAGTCAAAAAGTAAGACGTTTTTATATTGGCTGTACAACCGATTTAAAGAAACGATTGAAGGAGCATAATTCTGGCAAAACAAAATCAACCAAACCATTTAGACCATGGAAGATAATCTATTTTGAGAGATTTTCGGACAAGAAAGAAGCTTTTAAAAGGGAATGGCATTTGAAACATCCGAAAGGATATTTAGAAAAATTAGAGATTATTAAAAAATATGGAGAGGTCGCATAGTGGCCTAGTGCGCGCGCTTGGAAAGCGCGTATACTGCAAGGTATCGAGGGTTCGAATCCCTCCCTCTCCGCATTGTCAACTTTTTATCGGCGCAACCCGAGTAATCGATGAGGTAGTGCGACCCGAGTACCTAAAATAAAAAAACTACGACTGAAATAATTGAAGAAGAAAAGAGTAAAAGATATGAATAAAATTA
>Ga0315288_10001604_pt1 | contig 29198 bp, 40 predicted proteins | sample YL17G11_20_MG_FD_203454 | JGI IMG/M metagenome (GOLD analysis project Ga0315288, IMG submission 203454) | Sediment microbial communities from Yellowstone Lake, YNP, Wyoming, USA - YL17G11_20 | ecosystem: Environmental > Aquatic > Freshwater > Lake > Sediment | place: USA: Wyoming | collected... | reverse complement strand
GAGCAATTTGTTCATACCAAGGTGCTTCTTTAATAAAAAGACTCCATTTAGCTGTAAAAAGAAGAATCCATCCAAATAAGAAAAATAATAATGCACTTTCGTCATTAATTGGTTTTTTGGATAAGAGCGGATGAAATTGATAAATAAGTAAAACAGCCATTGAAATAATAAACACAAATTCAGTGCGTTCTTTCCAATATACTAATTTAGGATCCATTTTTTGTGCTTTGTCGTTATCTAAATGAGATAAAATTAAATGCCCGACAGCTGCTCCAATAAAAATAACTTTAATTAAAATAATAAAAAATAGGAAATAATCCAATGTTTTTTCAAATTTAAGGTGCATTATATATAATAATTATATTATTATATTTGTTAGTTTGTTCCTTTTAGATGATTGGTAGAATATTTTAAATTGTTAACAGCTGGAGTAAGAATAGAAGCCATAAAGTTCTTTTTGCATTGATTACATTGTCTAAACGCGCCTCCGTCATTCATTAAAGATTTAGATAACGGATGTTTACAGTAAATACAAACAGTGCTATAATGGATAGCGCCTCCATAAGTATTCGAATTGGTATGGTGGATGTTGAATGCATCGTCTAAAGGAGTATAATTCATAATATACCTTTAGAAAAGGTATAGGCAAATTATACTTATACCTTTAGAAAAGGTATAGCCAAATTAATCGAAAAAAGTATTTAAAAATAAAACAACTTAAAGACAAATATTGTATATAATATGGATAGTAGCCTTCTATCCAATGGATTTTGTAAAAGCGGGAGAAAGCGGGAGAAAGCAATATGAATCCATTACAGCAATTACATTTTAAAAAACGATTAATTTGGTATTTGTTATTTAAACCTTAAAATAGCATCTTGGAAAGAATACTATTTTTTAATTAAAAATAACCTATATTTTATATTTTTATATTTTTATATAATTTATAGCTCTAATATCTTGTGATATTTGTTGAGTCGTTAGTATTTTGTTCGGTTTAGTAATTTACACTAATAAAAATACACCTCTAAAAAGGTCTTGTGGTGCTAAATGCGAAAATTTAGTGCATATGATTGAGGACTTTGAATATTTAAATTTGGATTTGATTCAAAGTAAGATCTTTAAATTAATAATACGCTTTTTAGAGTGGTCTCATGGTCTAATGGCTATGACTGAGGACTTTGAATCCTCCAATCTGGGTTCTAAGAGACCTTTTAATGATCTAATCTGGGTTTAAAGAATCCTCCAATCTGGGTTCTAAGAGACATTTTAATGATCTAATCTGGGTTTAAAGAATCCTCCAATCTATTAACCTTACATTTAATATTTATACAAAGTTTGAATAAATATTATATTATTTTATGATTGAAACATCTTGATGCATTCCCATAACTTAGCAGATTCGTCCAAAGTAAATGTGCCTCTTTTTTGAGCCAAATTTAAAAAGGTGACAAGTAACTGTAAAGCGTCTTGTTGTGAGTTTAGGGGAACATCGACAAGTCTTACTTGTTTCTTTTCTCCAGTAGGAGTAGGCAATTCAGTGGTTGATCCAGATTCCATTTTAATTATTATAAATTATTCTATTTAAATACTTAATTTGTTAAATATATAATTTTGTTAAATATATAATTTTGTTAAATATATATTATAAATTCCATAATTGTTTCCAGGGTTCGCTTATATCATCGCCTTCTTCAATCTTTAAACGAAACGGGCAACTAAAATCGCCATCAAATGCAGAACACGGATTACACGGACCTTTAACAAAACTAAATCCAGGCATTTCATTTGGTATATCTTCTGGATTAAGAATGGTTGTAGTTGAATTCATATATCCATTTTTATAATTTACTCCATTATATACTGTTTTTTCCATATTTAAACTATCGGATGAACATTTAATCGTATTATGCTTATTTTGATCGGGATGTATTTGTGGCATTTGCTGCATTTCTAAGCCAAGGTCACCGCCATATAATAAAAATTGGCCTTCTTTGGTATTCCAAGCCAATAATTGTCTTACGGCATTTTGATTATATAACCCCATAGCATAATTCAATGCATATTGTGGTTCAATTTTAATCATAGTATTAGACCATACACTTTCAATATATAATTCCTTTAAATCATCAGGCCAATACCACAGTCCCGTTTTTAAATATTCTTCAGCTTCTTCTGGACTAGCCTGTTTTTGTAGCTGATCTAAATTAAATTGATTGTTATTATCATTCATTGTAGTTTGATATTTATTAAATCGCCTTATTAAATCCGAAGACCATTTTGTTGTATGATAATTTTGAAATCCAGATATCATAATTTTTTTGTTATTTTTTGTAAACGAATTGAATAAAATTATGACGACAATTATGATAATAAAAATGATGATATTATAATTCATATTAATTTATGATTATAAAATAAATTAAATAATTAATGGTTCAAACCTCATATGCGAAAAACGCCATAAAACAATAAATACAACTGCAAGTCCAATGCCCAAATTTTTATCAAATATTGTAGCAAAAATGATGAATAAAATAAGTATTAGATTTCCTAAAAATGTATCAAATAAGTTAATAAATAGACCAGGAATAGCAAATAATACGATCCATAAAAAAAGCAACAATGTAATCAACCCAACAATCAAGTTAATATTTTTACGCGAGAATAAGGTTTCTAATGAGAAAGACATAATATATTATATCTATATTATTTTTATAAAATGAAACCACTTAAAAAGAACTTATATACTATAGTAGACAAAGAATGAATAGATTACATATCATAAACTTTATTAACCCTTCATGGTATACACAAATTAACCAATTTTTAGGGGAACATCCGGCATATAATAAATTATTGCCTATTGTTGCGTTAGACGAATATCCAAATGGGTTTAATAAAAATCCGCACGAAAGTGATAAAGACGCACCCAGAAATATTTTCGAAACAATTTTATATGGATTGGCATTTGCTGGATCGGATATTGACTATGGAAAAATTCAATATTTACTTATGTTGAATTATTTTAGAAGTTGTGATGTATTTTATGAAGATATGGATATGCCGGAAGATGCTCAGCCAGAAAAAATTCCTATTTACAAATCATTGGTAAATACCTTACTTGAAAACGATATCATTATAAATGACTTGATGTATACACCGGAACATATGAAAGTGATTGAGAGTGTTGAAGGAATGACGGAGAGCACAGTTACGCTTTTACATTTGTTATACGATATTGTAACAAGTGACGGATGTCTTCCTTATGGGGATAAACAATTTAAAAGAGGTATGTGTATGTTTTATGAGCTAGAAAATCCAACAAAGGATGAATTAAAAGCAATTACAAATACATGGACAAATAAAAAAGTAGGATTAATGTTTGTAGTTCAATATGCTCATTATTCAGAATTCGTTTAATAATTTTATCTTTTTTATCATTTTCCCATTTCAAATATAATATAAAGAATTCCTTATATTATATTTAATTAAATTACTTACCTTTCCGTTTTACTTACCAGTAGATCCAAACCCTCCTTCGCCTCTTAAAGTGGTTGGACCAAGATCTTCCAAATTATCAACAATATTTACATAAATGGGCAGCAATCCAGGGGCACAAATTTGTAATATTCTTGTATATTCTTCCATATACCAATCAAATGGGGGATTTTCAACATTTGAACATATTAAACAATCAAACATTCCGATTAAATTGCCTCTATATCCAGCGTCAATAATGCCTTGATTATTTGCTAAACGCAAAGGTGTTTTTGATATACTGGAACGCGCATACGTGTAAAATGGAGTAAAATATCTCGAATAAATATTATTAATATGACATATTTGAGCACAACATTTAACCTTAAAATCAACTTTATTAACAGGATTATGAGTGTCTGTTAATTGTTTTCCAAAAAATAATGTTCCATCTCCATAAAGTTGTCCATCCCCATAAAGTGATATAATTTTATTCTTGGGTAAAAATAAATCGAATCCAGCATCATAAAAATGTGGATTTTCCATTATTTTTTGGTTATGATTTTTTGCTGCATCAATATATAATTGTTTTAACGTAGTATCCTCATTATCAATAAAAAGATCAATATACATAACTCGTTCTACAACCGATGTTTGTTTAAATTTATTTAGAAATGTATTAAAGTCTTGATTATTATTCATATTATAATTAAGTTTCAAATTATCTTTAAGTATTTTAAGAAAAATATATAAAAGCAGTTAAAAAACAAAAAAATGATATAAAATAAAAATATAAATAATTTATCTAGATTGTTATTCATATTATAAATAAGTTTCAAAATATCTTTAAGTAATTTAATAATATATCTTTAAAAGGTAGAGATATAGCAAACAAATAATTATAATTGTTGATAAGTATTTTTTTTTAATAAAACTATCAATTATTAATAAAACTAAAATAATTATTATAATATTTTCGATAATTGACAACAGTTGTGTATCGGGTTTGTTAGTTTTAAATATTCTATTTGGATTATTTAATACTGGGGCTCTACCAGGAGTAATATCTTTCGGTGCTTCACACGGTCCAAATCTTTCATTAATATCCGCACGATAAGCAAATATATGAGTGTATTGTAGCATACGATTATCGAAATCCATTTTGTAATATGTAAAGTATTATTTATGTAAAGTATATAAAGTATTTTCAATTTTTTATAAAATGAAAAAAGGTTTTTAAGCCTCCTTGATTAATTTATAACATACAACATTTTAACTAACTAAACAAGTATATAACAATTTAAAATTTAATATCACCATACAAATCATTTAATAGTTCTCTTCTTTCTTCAGACATTTCTTCTACAAATTCTATAATTTCTACTAATTCAACATTTTTTACTAATTCTACTAATTCTTCATCTTCTTTTATTTCTCCTTCTTCTAATTCTTCATCAACCTTTATTTCGAGTGATACCGCGTGTTTCTTACTTCTTTTTCGTATTGGCTCTAATGTAGTTGGCTCTTTTTCCTTAAGTTGTAACTTGGGAATAGTTGGACAGGAGTTTTTTAAAATATGAGGTAAGCTTGGTGTAACGCTAAGGCTTGGTTTAACACTAAGACTTGGAGCAATGTTACGAGTTGGATTAACGCTAAGGATTGGATTAACGCTAAGGCTTGGATTAACGCTAAGTCTTGGTTCTAAATGTCTTTGTCTTTCATTACGTTGTTCAAAATGTCTATCACTTTGTCTATAAGTGTCATCATTTCTGGGTTGTTCATAGCGGTCATTTCTAACTCTTGAACTACGTTCTGATTTGATATGTCTTTCGTATTGTCTTTGTCTCTCTTGTCTGTCATGTCTTTCATAATGTCTTGTACCGCGTTGCTCTTCAAAGTCATTCATAACTCTTACTGTTTGTGCTCCCGTGCTTGGTCTTTCACTTTGTCCTATTTCATAATTATTATGCGAAGGCGCCCACTTGCTGGCAGAGACCTTCCAAAACCAAGGGTTATCATAAACAATTTTAATTTCCTTACCTGATATTAATTTTCTGCGGGCGGACTGTGCGCTTTCATTCCAAAACCATTTTTCAAAGTGGATGTATAATTTCTTAACTGGCTCGCCTTTTTCATTCTTTCGTTCCTTGATGTCTATTTTACTAATTTTACCTAATCCTAGTTCATCAAACACTTGACGAATTTTGGTCTCAGTAATATTATTGAAAACACGCGGAATACAGAGTGAAGGCTGAGACTCAGCTAAGAAACGTAGGTCAATAGTTTGTGCTTGTTCGGACATTTTAATAATTTAAATCAATCAGTAATCGGGTAAATATACTTACAACTATACAAGTCAAAAGTATTTCAATTTTTTATTAATCATCTGTTAATGTTGATTAACTAAAAATAATATTAATTAAAGTCATTTATTTTAAAATTGATTTTATATTAAAATAAAAAATTGAATTACTTTTTTACAAGATAGATACATACAATTATATCCATAAGTTACTATCTTTAAGTTAATATCTAAAATGTTCAACAGCAAAATCGCATCAAAGAATTCTTCCACTACCTCATTAAAGAAATACTGTAAAGTATGTCACGATGCAGGCAAAACTGAAACAGAATACACGTCTCATTTTATTAGAGCGGATCGTGATCCTTGTTCGAAGGTTGTCTGCCCTACCTTATTATCATTAGAATGTCGTTATTGCTCCAAAAAAGGCCACACTGTAAAATATTGTAAAATTTTGGAAAAAGATAAAATTGCGGAGACTCGTCAAAGTAAAAGCAGCAATGCAAATAAGAAATCAAAAAGTGAAGAAAAATATAAACAATCGAATAATATGTTTAGCAATTTAGAATCAGATTCGGAAGATGAAGAAGAAAAAGAAGTTGAAGTAAGAGTTCCTATAAAAAGCTATGCTTCTGCGTTGTTAAGACCTGTTATAACTTCTAAAGAAGCTAAAATTGCTCCAATTATTACTAGACAAAATAATGATATTGTGCCTTCATATAATAATATTAAGAGCACATATATAAAAAATAAAAGTTGGGCTGATACGGATTCGGATTCTGACTCAGAATTAGAGGAAGAAAAAGAAGAAAAGGAAGAAGTGAATGACCCTAACTGGTAAAATATTTGTATAATGTATATATGTTTAAAATAAATTAATTAATTTAAAAAGATGAGACCCTCTTGGTCAATATTCTTTTTTCATAAATTACATTTTTTGTCTTAATCCTGGAATCATATTTCCTGATTGAATTGGATTCACTAATATACTTTTAAAATGCATTTTTTTTGGTTTTGTAAATAGTTGCACTCCTTTTTCAGTTCCTTTATCTCTTCGATTCTTTCTATAAGTTCTTTTATGCTTTTTATAAGTTCTTTTACAACTTTTTCTGTGCTTTCTATAATGTCTTTTAAAAGTTTTTTTGCTCATATATTTATAATAAGAAAAAATTGAAAAATCTTTCTTTAAGACATAGATTTTAATACTATTTAAAAACAATAACAATGTCTGTTATAACATTTATTTCAAATATTAGATCAAGTATTTTCAAATCTAATAAAATGACTTCAATATTAGACGAATATGAGCCTGATCTTGAAGCAGGAGAAGGATTTTATTACAAAAAACTTAGAACAGAATTAGAATTAGATACAATAGAAGAACTCAATTTTAACGCGCTATATGATTTAGAAATGGGAGATAAAAGAATAATATATGAAGACTTTCTAATTGAAGAAAATTACATTTCGTTAATGAATATAATAAACTATTTTGTTAACTCAAGTGTTTTGTAACCTCGTGTGAATTATAAATAAAGTAAAATATCGTAAAAAATAATAATTTTAAATATCATATTTTTCCAAAATGACTAAGTCTTATGAACTAACAACAATAAATGACTTTACATATAATTTAAAAATCAATGGTGATTTCGAAGACCAATTATATTACACAATCGAAAAAATGTTAAAATCATCTTACTACGATGATGAAACTAACAGTATATTTTTTTCAGCTGAAAATGTTATACCATTAAAAACATATATTTTAGATAAAAACGATAAGAAATTATCTTATGCAACTTGTATTAAATTAATAGATGATTTATCTAAACAATTATTCTGTTTAAATAATTTAGGTTATGGATTTTACGGGTTCGATATCAATGACATATTGGTAATAGATAATACTTTTATTTTTTGTTCAACACGATATTTATTAGAGTTAGATAATAATGATATTATGTTTACTTCTTTAATAAAGAAACCATATTTTTCAAACCCTGAATTATTTAAACTAACAAGTTTGCCAGCCAAAATAAATCATAAATGTTGTTATTATAGTTTAGGGTTATTAGTTGTATTTTTATTGATGAATAAATATTTGTTAGTTGGTAACGAATTTAAAACCTCCAAAGAAATAGATAAAATGATTCAACCATTATATAATACAAAAATCTATTGGTTTTTGAAAAGATGTTTGGATGATGATATAAATAATAGAAAATTATTATTAGTATAAAAATTAATTATCTATATTTATGATATATGTCATTAGCCACATTTAAAAAAAAATCAATAAATTCCTCATCAAGTGCTACTAAACGGTCAGGTAAACTAACAACTGATTATTGGATATATCAGGGTCCTTATGGTAGAAAGGGCAACTTACCTTCAGCCATTTTTAACGCCAGTTTGGTAGGACCTAATGGTCAAGTTGGCGGAAATTATTATAATGCTTCTAATGCCGGTTTTTCAGTTACAGGTCCATATAGAAATGTCGGCGGGGTCGGACAACATATGAGGTTTAGTAAAAGTGCAACACCTTATCGCGGCCAATATCCGAAAGGTTGGGGAGGCACAAACGGTAGATATCCTGATGGACCTAATAATGTCGTATTAAATATAATGCCCGTTCAAACAGGTGTAGCAATTCAAAATGCGATTGTTAAACCGCCGACGCTAAGCACTAAGGGGATGTTAGCCCGTAGATTTAGATGGATTAATTCGGGTCAATATCCTAACAATTGGGTTCAACCGGTTTATACCGGAAATCAAACGGATACGGCCAGTCAAGGACTCTATATTCAAAATAAGTCGGCCGCCAATTATTGTAATTATGATGTAAATGATCCGGGGAAATATGTGGATTATTATGTTCGTTCTGGACCTAATGGTTGCAATGCAACTCCCGCTCGTGGTTATACAATGGGTATTCAACAATCGAATGCTCCTTATACAAAAACACTACATCGGCCAAAAGACGCAAGTGATTACACATTACGCATTCAAAGAAGATGTCAAGATCCCGTTGGATTCCAAAAACCGTTCCCGTATGCAGTTCAAAATGGGACTGGTATTCTTAGAGGGGGCACTAATGTTAATAATGTGGCTAATGCGTGCAATACATCTAATACGACAACTGTTCCTCCAGATTGGTATACCGGTGCCGCTATTTTAAAGGCGGATGGTTCAAAAACCACATTACAAGACCAGTTAGAAGGGTTGCGTAAAAATATTCTACCGGGATTACAGGCACAAGTATTTGATGATTTATTTTTAAAAGGGACGAGTGGTAATTAAAAAATAAATAAAATTGAAATAAAATTGAAATGAATTTGTTAAAGATATACTAACAAACAAATAACAAACAAATGTCCTTTAATATTGAAACCTATTTAAACTCGTTACCTTTAGATACAACTCAAATAATTGTATACAATAAAGGATTGACTTATCTACCTGATTTATCAAGATTTAAACAATTAACACATTTAGATTGTTCTAAAAATCAATTAACAGAACTACCACCTTTAAATGATAAATTAATGCGTCTGATATGTTATGAAAATTTGTTAACAGAATTACCACCTTTAAATGATAATTTAGATTATTTAGATTGTTCTGATAATAAATTAACTTGGTTACCATCGTTAAATAATAATTTAGATTATTTAGATTGTTCTGATAATAAATTAACTTGGTTACCATCATTAAATCATAATTTAGAATATTTATATTGTTATGATAATCAATTAACTTGGTTACCATCTTTAAATAATAAATTAAGCGAAATAGATTGTTGTGATAATCAATTAACAGAATTACCGCCTTTAAATCATAATTTAGAATATTTATATTGTCATCATAATAAATTAACTTGGTTACCGCCTTTAAATAATAAATTAATATTTATAAATATTTATGCAAACAATATTTATTTTAATGATTTATATGATGGTAAAAAAATAAATATTTTACGTAATTTTCGTAACACATATTATTTGTTAAAATTCAAAAAGCATTTTAAAAGATGGTTATGGGAAAAGGTTAGAGAACCAAAAATAATGGCAAAGTTTCATCCATCACATTTAACCCATTTATTAGATACAGATGATTTAGAAGTGTTTTTAGAGGATTGGATTAAGAATGACTGTGTAAATAAATAGATAAATAGATAAAAAATTGAAATGAATTTGTATAACTATTTTTTATTTATACTAACAAACAAATAATAAATGGCATTTAATATTGAAAATTATTTAAACTCGTTACCTTTATATACTACCTGTATTGTATTATCCAATAAAAACCTTAAAATTTTACCAGACTTATCAAGATTTAAACAATTGACACATTTATTTTGTAATGATAATCAATTAACTTGGTTACCACCTTTAAATAATACTTTAATACAATTAGATTGTTCTGGAAATAAATTAACAGAGTTACCGCCTTTAAATAATAATTTAACACAATTATATTGTTCTTTTAATTGTTTAACTGAATTACCACTTTTAAATAATAATTTAAAACATTTAAATTGTTCTCATAATAAATTAACAGAGTTACCGCCTTTAAATAATAATTTAACACAATTATATTGTTATTATAACGAATTAATAAGTTTACCACCTTTAAATAATAATTTAACACAATTATATTGTTCTCATAATCAATTAACAGAGTTACCACATTTAAATCATAGTTTACGACAGTTAGATTGTTCAAGAAATCAATTAACTTGGTTACCGCCTTTAAATAATAAATTACACTATTTAGATTGTTTTAATAACAATATTTGTTTTAATGATTTATATAATAAAAAAATAAATATTTTACGTAACTTTCGTTACACATATTACGCATTAAAATATAAAAAGCATTTTAAAAGATGGTTATGGGAAAAAGTTAAGGAGCCAAAAATAATGGCGAAGTTTCATCCAAGTCATTTAACCCATTTATTAGATTCGGATGATTTAGAGGTGTTTTTAGATGATTGGATTAATAAATGACTTTGTAAAAATATTCATTTTTTGTAGTAATGTAAATCAAAATAAGTTCTTGAATTATTCTTAAACTGAAACCCACAGTCATTACAAATATATGTTGTAATACCATCATCATCACCCGAATGATATACTGTTGCTCCAATTTGTTTATGTTTTCTATGTTTACAAGACGTTTTTATTGGAACAACCAATTCCTTTTCTAATTCATTATATTCATTATACAAATCATCTAATCCTATTTTTTTAGCATAATTGTTTAAGTCCTCTTCAAGTTCCAAAATTCGCGCCTTGATTTCTGTTTTTTTCGTATTTATCTCTTCCTTTTTAACATTATGCTGTCTTACATCTTCCGCAACTTGGACGAGTTCTTCTTCATATTTACGCTCTTCTTGTTTTCTTTTTCTCTCTTTACGTATTTTTGTTAGCTCTTCATTACGAATAAGTAATTCCTTTAAATATGCTTTAATTCTTTGTTGTTTTTCTGGATTTTTATTTTTATAAGTTAATTGTCTCATTTCTGTTAATAAAGAATTATAAATAAGCTGTAAATCATTATGATTATTAATTAATTCAGCTGGCGTAAAATCGTGACTGGTTGACATTTTATTAATTGTTATCTAATATATAAATAAACTAACAAATATATTCAATTTTTTATTACCATCCTTCTTCATACTCCACATATATTAGAATATAAAATATAAAATTGAATATATTTTTTATTTATACTAACAAATACACATAATAAATGGAATTTAATATTGAAGATTATTTAAACTCATTACCTTTATCAACAACTGAAATAATTGTATCCAATAAAGGTTTAACATATTTACCTGATTTATCAAGATTTAAACAATTAACCTTACTTATTTGTTCTTATAATCGTTTAAGACAGTTACCACCTTTAAATGATACTTTAAAACAATTAGATTGTTTTCATAACTTTTTAACAGAATTACCGACTTTAAATAATAATTTACAAAAAATACATTGTTCTCATAATCTTTTAACAGAGCTGCCGCCTTTAAATGATAATTTAACCGTTTTATATTGTTCTTATAATCAATTAAGACTTCTACCCCCTTTAAATCATAATTTAAAATATTTAAATTGTTCTTATAATTGTTTAATACAGCTACCACAGTTAAATAATAATTTACAAAAATTACATTGTAGTCATAATAAATTGGATTGGTTACCGCCTTTAAATAATAAATTATTATATTTAACTTGTCGGTGTAATAATTTTAACTTTTATAACTTTAAACACATACAAATTAACCTAATACACGTATTACGCAATTTTCGTTACACATATTATTGTTTAAAATATAAAAAGCATTTTAAAAAGTGGTTATGGGAAAGGGTTAGGGAGCCGAAAATAATGGCAAAGTTTCATCCGAGTCATTTAACACATTTATTAGATTCAGACGATTTAGAAGTGTTTTTAGAGGATTGGATAAAGAATGATAGATAAATGACTTTGTTAAAGAATGAATTTAAATTTTAAAAATATAAATATAATTATTATATTAATATAATGAATCATTACTATCAAATAGGAAAATATCAGATTTCTAATTATGCTGTTCTTACTGATCCAGGGATACATATTGTTAAAAATACAGAAACAAATGCTATATTTAGACTTTCAAGTAAACAATTGGAGAAATTAATTTACAATAATACGGATGAATCTGAAATAAAAGAAACAAAATATACAAAAAAAGAAATGGATGATTTCAATAAAAGAGGAAAACAAATATATGACATATTTAACAATTAATAAACAAATAATCTATTCAAGTGAAATTATTATAAAAATGTCTTTTTCTTTAAATACAACATTTTTATAATATGGATATTTGCTATCTGTGGATTCTAAAATTATTTGTTTATTAGGATATTTTTGTTTAAGTGTATTAATCGCTTGAGTTATTTCAACATTAGACGAATCAAATAAACAACTTTTTTCACCGGGATTAATTGATATAATATTTAATGAATTATACGAGTTAGATTGATTATATGTTGTTATTTGTGGTTCAAAATCAGCAATAGCCTTTCCAATCTTTTTATAATAATGCTTATCTTTTATATCTTTTACAATTGTATTTTTTTGTGTAGTATAATTAAATTGATATAATATAATTCCAGTTCCAACTAATACTATAGCAGATTGTTTTAATAAGTGTTTTGTTAACAAATTCATTCTATATTATTATATTAATTATCTTTAATATAATAATTAATTTCAATTTTATATGATGAATACTAACAATTATCTTTATCAATAATCGTTTTCTTAACGATATTTCTAATAATTTTATTATAATTTTTATCGCATTCTTCTTTAGTTATTCCTGACATTGAATTACTAACAATTTTTAAATATAAATTGTTTTTTTTGAGTTAGCATCAGCACAATCAGGATGTTCTTTTCTCCAATCAGTAATGGCTTTAATATTTTCATTCGCAATCGTTTTAATCGCCTTTGTTAGTATAGGTTTATCATCAGTTTCTTTAACCCATTCGCCGTCATTTTTGATATATAATACTTCTCGTTTTTCATCAGTGCAGTGAATAGGTCTTTTGGGAGTATTCATAGAGTTTAGACTATTAATAATGATATTAGAAACTCCATCTACGTAACCAACTCTGCCGGTGTATTCGAGGTCTTCGAGTTTAACTTGAATAGATTTAACAAAATCATTAATATCAATAGCATCTTTACAGGTCTCATTAAGATAAACGCTGAGATTAAATGTTTTATTATGAGAGTTGTTAGTGTTATTAGTGTTAGTGTTATGACTATGACTATTGTTAGTTGTATCCTTTTCAATCACCTTGATAATAAGATTTTTAAGTTCTGAATTATCTTTAATTAACGCCATAATTAGGTCTTTATCTTTTGTATCCTTTGTATCGTCTGTATCGTCTGTATCATTAGACTCTTTAAAGCATTTTTTATTATGTCTCCATAAACCAGATCTATTACTGTATTGTTTGCTGCAATATGAGCACAAATAAGTTTGCTCGTTTTGCCCCAAATTTGTTGCTGAAATGTTGCCATTTGTTGCTTTAAGGTGTTTAGATGTCAATACGTGACGGTCTAAATTGTATTTTTTACAGCATATATAGTCACATTTTTCACACTTGAATTCTAGCTCCTCGTTTTTGCTCGTTTTGCTCGCTTTTTTGTTGCTAAATGTTGCCATAATGTTGCTTCCTATTTTATTTTTAAGCTTTTTCTAAAATATATATAAAAAATTATCGTCACAAAAAAAACGAGTAAAAAACGGAAATGACAGCATTATCGTCACAAAGTGGTCTTCGTGTATATTTTCAGGAACTACTCTTGGCTTTTCTATTTTTGGACATTTATAAATGTCCATTTTCATTTCTGGCGTCGACTTTTTTTTGAAGTTGTTGAGAACAATATAATATATTAAAACTACTTAAAGAAACTTTCCTTGTTTTTCTTTAAATCGATTTATTATATTATATGTAAAACTACTTAAAGACAAAATAAGTATATAATATGTGTATAACTTATACACAATTGAAGCACGGATGGCCGAGTGGTCTAAGGCGGTGGACTTAAGATCCACTATCGTAAGATGCGAGGGTTCGAACCCCTCTTCGTGCAACATCATTTAACAATATAATAGTTATTTTGTTAAATACTTAATATAATCTTAATTCTTATACAAGCTTTTTGACGATTTTTCCTTTGTAAAAGGATTAAACATTTCTTTAAAATTAAAGTCTTTTACGAACATTTCTTTATCAACCTCCTTTGAAATACCATATAATTCATAATAATCGTCATAATAACTGTCAAAGTCGTGCGTTATATTCGCTACAGAATTATTAAATGGATCCATCAAATTTTTAATAAAATCATTCATTTCTTCTGGATTTTTAAATTTAGACTTTTTCGTTCCAAATATACTATAATATAACATTCTACTTCTTTTCGTTTCTCCATCTCTAATCTCCTTATGAAACATTTGATCTATTATTGAAAATGCGGATTTCAATAAAATGATCTCACGCATTAAATGTCGCTTCTTTTTAAATAAATTGATCACTATTTTAGCTACAATCTTAATTTTATTTTCATTTGTTATATTACAACTGCTATCTGTTTCATAAATATATTTCAAATATGAAAAATATCTTATTTCATTTTTTACATTGGTTAAATCAGTTATGACTTTTTTTCTTTGATCGGCAATTCTTTTAATTACTGAAAATATATTGGTATTATAAATTACTGGATATCTCATTCTTATCGTCCTGGGAATGATAAACTGATTTGTTTCTTTTATTTCAGATATTTTCTTTTCAACATCATCCAGTTTTTGTTTCATTTCCTTTTCGATTTCATCGGTTGCTTCTCTAATTCTCTTTTCTTTCTCCATTTTTTGGGTTTCTAATAAAGCCAATTCATTATTATATGAATCTTCTTCACTACCTTTTATATCTCCTGAACGCTGTTTCCCCCTAAATGTGTTTTCTAAATGAATACGTTTTTCTTTTAATTGTTCTAATTCATACTCTTCCGCTTGTAATCCATTATATCTAAACAGCAAAACGGAACCTGAAGTAAATTCTATTCTGCTTTGCAACTTATCATATTGATGCGATGATATTTTATGGGCTTCCGATGCGGCATCTAACTTTAAATAATTCACTATTGCTAATAAAAATGCTATAATTCCGTTTAATGCTGATATAAAAACAGGACCCCACGCAAAAACACTTACATATGATGACAACACGGTTGCGCTTGTAGAAAATAATATCGCTGGCATCATATAAAAATTTAAATGCGTTTCGCAATACGATTTTGCCTCCATATAAATTATTTTATGCCCTTTTAAATAACTCGCTAATATATCTAAAGCACTGCTATATTTATGATTTATATCATAATACGATTGATTTATTTTATATTCTACGTCTTTAAATTCTAATTTTTTAAAAGGAGCCATATCTTTTAATTTAATATTATTCATCATATGAAGCAAATTTTCGTCTTCTGAATCATAATCAAAATTGTTACTATTTGATGTTAAATTTATATATTTTTCAAGTTCATCTAAGGGATTTTTATTGTCGTTATTTTTGTTAGTTGAACTACCATTTGTTCCTTCTTCCATTTTACTTAAAATATCCTTATTAATTAATAGCTTAGGCACGGTGTCTAAGTTTACGGTGTCTAAGTTTACGGTGTCTAACTTTATGTTATCTAATTCCTCAATATTTAGTTGCATTGTAAATTCTGGTATCATTATATTATATAGCAATAAACATAAAGATAAAAACAAATTATTATATAATTTAATAATGAGCGAAATACAAATACAAACACATTTAGATATTGAAGATACATTAATTATCTATAATTTAATATCAAATAAGTATGATATTAAAGAATTGAAAACTAATTTTATAATATATTGTATATTGTTAATTAATATCCAAGTAGAATCATTTAATATGCTATTTGAGGGAGATGATATGTGTAGTGAATTATCGTATTATGATGATAGTGAATTTAAAAATAATGAAAATGATTTATTAAAAATAGGTAATATGGTTAAAATTTTGCATCCTTTTTTAAATGAATTAAGAAACGAAATTAAAGAAAATAGACAAATGAATACAGAAGAAATTTTAAAAAAACATAGGGAATCTATTCAAGATTATGCAATAAAAAATAATGTCTTATTATTATATAAACCATTAAATTTGGATCCTTAAAATCGTTCAAACGTACAAATGAAGAATAAATTATATTTTGGGTCTTATAATTTATTCAAACGTACAAATGTTTAAACATACAAATGAAGAATAAAATATATTTTGGGTCTTTAAAATCGTTCAAACGTACAAATGAAGAATAAATTATGTTTGGGTCTTATAATTTATTCAAACGTACAAATGTTTAAACGTACAAATGAAGAATAAAATATATTTTGGGTCTTATAATTTATTCAAACGTACAAATGTTTAAACGTACAAATGAAGAATAAAATATATTTTGGGTCTTTTAATTCATTCAAACGTACAAATGAAAAATAAAATTGAAATAAGTTTTTATAAAGATAAAATATAATATAATCAATCTTTACTATTATATTTTACATAAGAAATGTCACCAGAAATGAAAAATCGCATCAATGAATTACAAAGATTTCAAGCAATAATATCTAAAAAACTTTTGAATAAGTTTGGAATCAATAATAATCATAATGAAACAATAGATGAGTGGGGCTGGTTTATTGATCCAGAAATAAATTATTTTAAAACACAAATAGTGACACAATTTTCAATTCCAACAACAATTCAAGAAGAAATTCCGAAAATAGGTTATACAGAGTGCAAACGCTATACAGAGTGCATACATAATATAAATAATATTCATAACCAAATAATACAAGTGAATGTAAGCGAATCGAATTATATAAACATAGTCGGACTAGCAACATTATTCTCTTTGTTTTATATATTTATCGTTTTATAGATCATATAAAACTTCCATTTCTAATGTAAATGAAAAATCACGATGATGTAAATTAACTGTTTCACCGAACATATTTAATAAACGTATTCCAATCTTCTGTAAATGTATTGGTCCAAAATAATTTCTAACAGAACTAATAATATTTTCTTCATTTAAAAAAATAGTGGTGCAATTATCAAGTGATGGAAGACTACACCCACATCCTTTGTAAGGAATTTTCGCAATAATATTTTTATCTAAAAAATTATCTAAAAATAGTCCAATTAAACGCGAGGCGCTAGAGTAATTAAAGTCATTGATTTCTAAAAATAAATAATCAGTTGGACAAGGATTAAATAATGATTCACTTGTATAACTTTTTTTATCGATATATACATTCGTTAATCTATATCCGATAATCCATCCTAAAGATTTGATTGCTACTGATTTTTGACTAGGTAATATCATATTAAAATCATAAGTAGAATTAGAAATGGTTGTTTTAAACGTAACAATATCAATATAAACAGAAAATCGATTGACAGTTCCTAATTGTATATTAATCTCAGTTGTCATCATATTTGAAAGAGTTAAATAATTATAATTACCTTCTGGAAAAAAAACTCTTTTGTCGATGTTAGTTGTTTGTTCATAAAAATCAATGAAATTAAATCCATCATTAATTAAATAGATAACCTGTGGTATTTCTAGAGACACCAGTTTCATAGATATAACATCCTTGATGGTATATGGTAAATTAATAATACAATCAGTCGCACTTTTAGTATCTACATCTCGAAATATTGTATTTATAGCAAATGTATTTGTAATCGTCTTTTTTTTAAGAGGATTTATAACACCACTGACTACTTGGGTTGGATATACTTGTGAAACATTGTTAGTTAAAGATGGTTTACTATTGTCAATAATATATGTTGAACCAGCTGGTATGATTTTGTTTTCTTTCATATGTTCAAGAAGTATATTTTCAGCTTCTTTAATAAAAATATAAATTTTGTCTCTAAAATGTTTGTCAGAATGGTCAGATAATTTTAATTTAATATTTTTGGATGCATCAATAATATCATTTTCAATAAACGTATTTTTTAAATTAAAGAAATGCTGCAAATCTTCGATTTTATAATTATTAATATCAAGATCAAATGTGCTAGAATTCATATTATTTATAGATAATATAAATATAATTTAATAACATATAACATATAAGCTATTATATAATTTGGTAGGCTGTATAATTAAGTTCTCCACATTGTGAATTTCCAAAAAGTTGACCAAGAGGATCAATATTATACTCATTGTAAAATGTGGTAGTTGCATTAAGTGGGTCAATAATTACGGGACCATTATTTTGACAAGGATCACAAGGAACGCTATTAGAACAAGGTGCGGGTTTAATATATGGATTAATAGGCGATACTGTGCAAACATTTTTAAGATTTTCTTTAGTATATTGACTAATAATTAGATTACTTTTATTGTTATGAAGACTATTAAGTTTATTAAGTCTAAATCCAATATTTAAGGAATTTATTATCTCGTAACTTGGAGCGACTCTAATATTCTTACAAATACAAGGTCTTTTACAAAATACAATAATACCTTTTTTTCGATTGATATAATCACTTTGATAAAGATGTTGTTGAAGTATTCCAAATGTAGGTTTAGCGGAAATAGTTTTAAATGCGTGTGCCATTTATATATTTAATTATAATAAAATAAAAATATATTAAAATTATATGTCTTTTACAAATAAAAATTTGAAAACACTTGTTCATATTTACCAATTAAATTATATTAATGGCAAATCACCAGGATTAGGAGATTTTCTAAGAGGAAGTTTTTGTTTTATGCAATTTTCCAAATTGTATAATTTAGAATTTGACATCGATTTTTCAAATCATTCAATGTCAAAATATTTAGAAAATACACAAAAAAGAAATGACATAGATTATAATAATATTGAAATATACTACAATTTAAATTTATCAACAGAAAGACTATTAGATTTTGAGAAAAAAATAAATAATATCGACCCTACATTTATAAACAGTACAATAAATTGGTTGAATACAAAAAACTGTAAAGTTTATGGATTTATGTCTAACGCATATCCATTTTTTAATAAATTTACTGAAGAAGGACGCAATTTTATAAAATCAAAATTAGAACCAAACACAATGATGAAAGAATATATTGATCATTCTCTTAGAGAATTGGGATTAAATAAAAATGGATACGGAGTTATACATATAAGAAGTGGAGACAACCATTTACTAAACAATGAAGGATTTACAAGCTCTTTTCTTATTAATTTAAAAACAACACTTAATAACCATATTTTACCAGATCGTCGTTATTTAATTATAAGTGATTCAAATATATTAAAAAATATGTTAAAAAGTTATCCAAATTTTTATATTCTTATAAAACCGATTGAACATCTTGGTGGAGAATCTATAAGAAATATAGAATCAAATGGTGTAATGAATACATTATTAGACTTTTACTTAATGAGTTATAGTAATACAATAATATCATTATCTATATATGGTCATGTGAGTGGATTTAGTAAATATTGTAGTGTAATATATGGTATACCGTTTAAATATATAAAAATATAATATAAATAATATATATATGGTTAAATATCACTTTATTACTTTTGCCACACCAGATTTTATGTCATTTGCTGAAGAAAATGTTAAATCAGCATTAAGTGTTGGAGGATTCAATACAGCAAAAATATATACAATGAATGACATAGATGATTATTTTAAATCAAAAAATTCACATATTTTAAACCAACAAAGAGGCTCGGGTTATTGGTTATGGAAACCTTATATAATTTTTAAAAAATTATTAGAAATAGACGAAAACGATATTCTATGTTACAATGATAGTAAATATATTTGGAAAACTAATGTGAGAAAATTAGAAAACGATATTTTATCCAATAAAAATATTGGTGTTTATACAAATAAACCAAATGGTGGAAATCATATAGAAAAACAATTGACAAAAGGAGACGCTTTTTTGTTAATGAATATTCCTAATAATTCATATGGTAATGAAATAAAAAATTCAGCTCAAGCTTGGGGTGGATTAGTGATATTCAGGAAAAGCTTTAATCCTATAAGATTTGTAAGTGAATGGTTAACTTATTGTCAGGATCATAGAATAATAACTGATAATCCAAGTGTTATTGTTGGTAATGACAATTCATTTGTTGAAAATAGACACGATCAGTCTATTTTAAGTTTATTATGTAAAAAATGGGGTATTCAAATGCATACGCTTGATAGAAATGATATGATTGATATTAGAAATTCATAAATGTAAACACATTAAATGACTATTTTTTTTGAATTACTAATAGATTATTATCATCGCGCGTCATAAATTTATTTAATATAAATGTAAAAATTAAATTCGGATATAAATTACTCCACTCTTCATTAATTTTAGTTTTAAGTAAATGCACATTTGAATCCTTTATATCTTCAATGATATAATATCCATTATCTTTTAATTTATGAATAGAATTTTCAAAAAAACAGACATTAGCCTCAAAAGTGTGTAATCCATCTTCTATTATTATATCAAAATTTTCTTCTAAAAGTTGTTCAATCCACATTTTTTTAATACATTCTGGATTTGTTTGATCACAATAAAACGTTTTAATTTTAGGTAATTGAATTAAAATATCTTTATCTATATCTGCCCCAAAAATTACGGAGTTTGGAAAATAATGTTTCCAGCCATATAAAGAAGCGCAAGGTTTTCCGTTAATACCCATATTAGATAAAATATTGGTGTTATTGGTTCCTAAACCCAATTCAAATAATCTAATTTTTTCATTTTTTAATTGATTAAAAATACTATCATAGAAAATTGTATAATCATGAATTCTTTGATTATTCTTAGAATGTCCCTTATCACTTCCATAATGTGCCATAATTTTACACAAATCTGTCATATATATTATTTATATTATTTATATAATATATAATGAAATATAAAAATAAATTTGATTATATACAAAGTTTAAATGAAAATGATATATATAAAATTAGTAATGGTTACCTAAATGTATGTTTTATTACATCTTGTCGAGGTATAAGTTTGGCTATTTTTTTAGAAAAAATATGTAAAGAAATTCCTTATTTAAGAAATTGGCAAATAGGAATAAGTGTTATAGCCACTCATATAGTTCAAATGAAGTTTAGTCATTCTACCCAAAATATGAAATTAGTAATTGAAAATGCTGATATACTTATTTGTGAATGTATAAAAAATTATAATTATATTAATACTCTTAGACAATGTGAAAATAATATTTTTAATAATTTTAATATTAAAACATCAACAAAAATAATAATGATTCCTAATTTATCTGTAGTATATTATATTAATGATATAAAAGTGATATATAAAGATATTTTTAATAGTCTTACAGAGTCTGACATTATAGAATTAAAACAGAAAAATTTAAATAATTTAATATATTGGTGTAAATATTATGAATTTAATTTAGTTGCTAATTATATTGAAACTAATATAAATATCAAGAGATTGTTTCATACACATAATCATCCTATGACAGAACTTTTAATAATATTATTTAAAGAACTTTGTGAAAAAGCATTTAATGTTTATATAAATAATAATATAATAAATCATTTAAAAATAATAAAAATTTTAGATTTTTATGATAATCATAAAACATTATTAATAGATGTTGACTATAAATTAGGATTAAGTAGAGATGTTATTTAAATATTTAAAATGTTTATTATTAATATTTTTATGTATAATTTATTATATATTTTACATAAATATTATAAACAATCAAAATGAACCATTTCTTCAACTAATTCTTGAAAAGATGTTTTTGGAACCCACCCCAATTCATTTTTAGCCTTTGTAGAATCGCCAAGTAATTCATCAACTTCGGTAGGTCTAAAATATTTTTCAGAAATAAAAATTAATTCTTTACCAGTGTTAGAATCATACCCAATTTCATTAACCCCTTCTCCTTTCCACACAATGTTAAATCCTTTTAAAGCAAATGATTTTTCAACAAATTCTCTTACACTATGGTATTCATTCGTGGATAATACATAATCATCTGGCTTATCTTGTTGCAGCATTAACCACATTCCTTCAACATAATCCTTTGCGTGACCCCAGTCTCTCAATGAATTAATATTTCCAAGAACAAGTTTATCTTGTTTTCCTTTAATAATATTACCCAGAGCAATTGTTATTTTCCTTGTAACAAAATTATGTCCTCGTCTAGGGCTTTCGTGATTAAATAAAATGCCTGAGCAAGCAAACATATTATAAGATTCTCTGTAATTTTTGGTAATCCAAAACCCATATAATTTAGCTACACCATACGGTGATCGAGGATAAAACGGGGTTTTTTCAGTTTGCGGTATTTCAAGAACTTTGCCATATAATTCGGATGTGGATGCTTGATAGAACCGAATAATATTTAAAAGTATATTAGATGCTCTTATAGCTTCCAATAGTCGTAATGTGCCCATACCATCAACGTCACAAGTATATTCAGGTAATTCAAACGAAACTTTAACGTGACTCATAGCACCTAAATTATAAACTTCAAGACGACTAATATCAGTATATGTTTGTCTAATTTCATTAAGAACGTGTAATAAATTAGAACTATCCGTTAAATCTCCATATCTTAAATGAAGTTTATCAAAAATAGGATCGATTCTCTGTGTATTAATAGAAGAGGATCGTCTAATAATACCCCAAACTTGATAATTTTTGTTTAAAAGGAATTCAGCTAAATAAGAACCATCTTGTCCAGTTATGCCAGTAATAAAGGCTACTTTAGTCATTGTTTAATTATAATAAATTTTATTTAGATTGTTTACGAGTTTTATTATATTGTTTTTGTTTCCGTTTCTTAGTCTGTTTTTTAGTCTTAGTTTTACTATTTGACCCTATAATTGTTGTTAGTTTGAGATATTCAATGAATGCAATTTTAAGATATTGTCTTGTAGTTTTTGTTGCAAGTGCTAAAGTTTTATATTCTTTACTATTCAAGAATCGTTCAAGTTTTTTGCCTTCAACAACAGTATTAAATGGAATATAAAAAGTATTTGGCCCAGCTCCATAATTCCCTGAATAATCCATTTTAAAGGCAAGATCAGGAGAAATAGAAAAGATAATAGCTTTTTTTACATTAATTCCGGGTGCAAGTTTTGGATTGTTAGTATATAATGTTTTAGAAGGTGTGTAAATAACAGTGTATTTATTTCCTTTGTAAGAATTTATACTTTTGCCTCGGTTATAACTAACATCATTTCTTTGATTACTAACAAATTTATTAATCAATTTTTCAGTATGTAAAGTCCAATTGCGTATAGGATTAACAGGTCGATCTTGTAATTTAACTTGGAATGTTTGTTGATCATTATGTTCAATTGTAGTAAGAGTTTGACTGGGTAGTTTTTGTAGGATGAAATAACAAACGTGTTGTTGAATTTTATTAAAAAAGGATTGATTAGATGGATTTAAACTAACAAATGGAACTCTATTTTGAATAATCGTTTGATATGATTGAGAGCCGTTACCTGAAAAAATGTTATCCGGAACAACAAAACTCAAATATCCGCCCTTTTTTAAGAGGCTAAATGATTTCAAAAAAATGCGTTCATATAGCTTACTTTTGCCGCCGTTAATACGTTTCCCTTCGCTATTAAGACCATAGTCGTCTTGAAATGGTGGATTACCGACAATACAATTGAATGATTCAATAGGGGATCCCGGAAATTTAACGGTATCTAAAAAGTCGCCACAGTTTATATTCGATTTGTCGCCAAATATGCTCTTACAAACAGCGCAGTTAGTTTTATTTAATTCAACCATAAATAACATATTTTCAATAATATGTTTACTTCTTTTCTTTGCATTTGATTGCCATTTTTTTAATCCATTCATTAAACGCAAATAAACGAAAATCATAAAAAAACCTGTTCCGACGGATGGATCTAACCACGAGAGATTATGATTTGTCCAAATATTGTTAGGAAACAAATCTAACATTTTATTAATCAATACAGGGCTGGTAAAAACTTCACCGTATTTATCTTTTTCTATTTTTTTAATAGGCATATGTTTTTCGATGAATTGTGTGATTTCTTCTTCATCCATTTCATAAATCATTTTATTTATATTATCACTATAAATAAAATTGAAAATAATAATATTATTGTTACTAATGTTATATTAATAAACTAAATATGTTCAAAAGAATTATCTGTTGTTTTAAACCAAAAAATGAGATGCCCCCTGTAACATCCCGCAACAATAGTAAGCAGAGCAACAATAGTAAGCAGAGCAACAATAGTAAGCAGAGCAACAATATTGACAATAGTAATCAGATTATTTGGAAACATACTATTGAATTTGTAGCTCCAATCGAACAAGGTATTGTTATTAAAGTGTATGACGGTGATACAATTACTATTGCTTCAAAATTGCCTTATGAAACTTCACCGCTTTATCGTTTCTCAGTTCGTTTAAATGGAATAGATTGTCCCGAAATGAAAGGAAAGGATGAAAATGAAAAAGAGTGTGCTCAACTAGCTAAAAAAGAAATGAATGATCTTATAATGAATAAAATGGTTACATTAAAAAATGTTCAAACGGAAAAGTATGGGCGTATTCTAGCGGATGTTTATATTGGCGATTTACATTTAAATCAACATATGATAGAAAAAAGATTGGCGGTTACGTATGATGGTGGAACCAAAATGAAACCAACTAATTGGATGAATTATTATTGTAATGGTATAATGTAATAATTATATAATGTAATAATTGTATAATGTAATAATTATATAATGTAATAATTATATAATGTAATATTTTTATTTTTTATATAAATATTCAATAACAATACGAGATAATTCGGAAGGCAATCTATTGAGAATTGTGTCGTTTTCTTTAATATATGAGCTCGCCATTACTGCTTGTCGCTTTGTCTTCCATCTTGCTTCTCTTTCTTCTTGAACCGTATTTATTTTTTTCTGTTTCGTCGCAAATGAATAAGAATAAACATATGGCTCTTCGCGTATTAAAAGTAATATAATTTCTTTAAAAGAGCCGGTTAAATCATATTCCCAACAAGCATTTATAAAAGCGGAGTCACTTAAACATCTAACATTAATCTTAGGTTCCTTTTTTAATAAATACTCTACTAAATCTATATCATTAAGGTAACAAGCGCTACGAAACATCATATTTTGTTCAAAAGTTAAATTTAATTTTATGTTATTGGATTCTGCTAATTTAATAATATGTTGAATTTTATTTAAACAATGTCTTTCTTGAACGACTTGCCATAATAATTTGTATATTAGTTGTTCATTTTTGAAACCAAACTTAAACTTGGAAATACGATTTGCATCAAATATATAACAAGTGTTACTATTGTGACCTTCTTCTAAACAATAACCGCAACTAATGTTTGACATCTTATCTTAATAAATATATTAATAAGTAATTAAATAAAAATAATTTCAATTTTTTATATATAAAAAAGATAATAAAAATTAATTATTTTTTTTTAAATATTGTTTAATTCTTTCGATAGTATTTATTTTATCATCGCCATTTTGATATAAATCAATAAGTTTATCTGTATCCCTTTTAAGTTTAATAATATATGTTTCATTTGTTTCATTTGTTTTATAATCATTAGCAGTTGTTAGTTGTTTCATATCTTCCGGATATATTTTTAATCTTGATGTCATTTGTTATATTAATTATATAATATTTAAATGTTAAAAAAATTGAAATACTTTTAATATATTGAGTTTAAGTTATAAATTAAAATAAAATGGAACATATTACTTTTTTGGAAAAACGTATTGGCTCTGATTTGGGATACCACAAATCAAACCTCCGCCCTGTAAATGATGAAGCTTGTGTAGGTAAGAGTGGTTTAGATAAGACTCTTAGTCTTGAGAGAATACTAGAAATAGCATATAAAATGGATGAAAAACCTAATATCATTATTAAAGCTGGACCTCGTGCTAAGTGGTATTTAAAGCGCTGTCCTAAAGATTTAATTGACACTGAAATTGAGAAACAAAGAAGTTGGAGAGATATTTCTCGTAGCACAATGTGGATTATTGATTGGGATATATAAATTATATAATATTATTTAAAGCTAATACCCAACTAATTTTCTACCTATTTCATTAATTTCTGGAGGGGTTAACGGTTCAACCTCTTTAATTTGTGCGCCATATGTATTCGGCATTTTTGGAAATAATTTTACTTTATGAGGCCAATGAGACGTCATTCTCATTTCTTCGAATGCTTTGATTTTCTTTTTTAATTCTTTTTCATTTGTTAAACTTCTAGGTGTATAGCATAAATAAACAACACATCTAAAATTTTGTTCTTCTCTACCTTTTCTTGGTTCAACTCCGCAGTGTATTGTGCGACTATCCCAAAAAACCATAGAACCTTTTGGACATTTAATATATCTTTCAACGCATCCTTTATTTTTATAAAATTCCGATTGTTCTTCATTTTCAAGTTTAAACCAGTCACTTTTATTTGTAATATTAAAATGTTGAGCAAAATCTTTATGAAATTGATGACTTCCTTCATAAAAAGCCAACGTAGCATCGCCGTCATTGACATCAAACGCAGTGACCCAACTCTGAATACATTCTAAGTCATTTCTTACATAACTTTGATCACAGTGAAACCAAGTTTTTTTATACCATCCAATTTGAGTAACTTCAGATGGCATATGAAATGATGCTGCGTCAAAACTAACTAACAAATCTTCATAAGAACAGTTCCATAATTTAGAAAATATGTCGATACATTTAAGATTTTGGCGTAAATTCCATATAAACTGTGCGTGTCCTAATTTATATTGTTGAATAAGCATTGAGTGTTTAGGTAACAAATCCCTAATATTTTTCCAAGATGCCGGATTATCACGTGTAATTTTAGTATCCCAGTGTTGAGTCCAATATTCCAAAGTATCCCACATACCGTTTTCCATTTCATTACATTCTTCTTCATTTAACACACGTGGAATGATTGCAACCCCGTATTTTTCCAAAGTTTCATTTAAGTTCTCCGAAGTGGTAATATATTTGTCGTATTCGTATACTGCTGTCATATTAGTGAATATATAATACAATATAATACACAACAAATTATAAATCAATTTTTTTCTTTAAGTCCTTTTATAATATATTATTCGACCCATTTAAAGCCGCTTTAAGTCCTTTTCAAATATATATTAAAGATCGTATAATGTCTGAAATGTTAAACAAAAACTGTAATCCATATTATTCAAATTTAATATCCTACCATACTCATCTAATAACTGTATTTGCAATTTTTGAATATCCACTGGACCAAAATATTGCCTTGGACTCGTTATTAAATTAAAATTATCCTTCGACAAAACATCAAATACTGTTCCTTGTAATGAAATACGAGCTAAAATATTTTTATTCAATATGGACGATGTAAATGCAGCATAAAACCCATCTACTACATTATTATTAAAATCATCCACTACCATATATATATATTTTGGACCAATCAAATTTATTATCCCCTCTGAAACATATGTTGTATTATTTTCATAATATCCATTTCTAAAACCTATTAACCACCCAAATTTTAAAGGCAATGGAACCTGATTATCTTTATTACCATAAGCATCTGTTAAAAAATTAATTGAAAATATTACGTCACCTGTGGTTGAACCTACTATCATTCTTCCACTTCCGCCACGTGGCCCTGAACCTAATGGAGTATTTATATCTGATAAAAACTGTATTTTATTATATTCTACTGGAGCTATTGTTAATAAAAAATTATTTATATATTCTTGTAATGCTAAATAATCATAATTTCCATCTGGTATTGTTACTACCAATGGGTCCGCATTTGGCACCTCTAATACGAAAAAGTTATTACCAAATGCCTTTGATATTACATAAAGAGTATTCGGAAACTCAAGTGCTGATAATTGTAAACTAACAACATTTGTTAATCTTATTGGGAGGTCTACGTGAAAATTGGTTGCTGAACTCGTATAATAATTTTCTCTAAAACGCGTATCAATATTTATATTTTGACGTAATATTCTTCTATTTAAAGGATTTATTGTGCCTTGGTAAAATTCACTTGGGGATGATTGACCATATGGAGTTACTTCTCGTTTTATTATATTTGTATTACCTGCATCTATTACGTCTGATTTACTTAATGATTTATCAATATTATATATATTTTCCCAATTCTTCGCTAATTTTGATATTTGTGTTAAATTCGACTGTTGATTAGCTTTTAGTTTTTTTTTTACATCATTAATAAATTCCAATGTCATATTTTTTGTGCTTGACAAAATACTTCTATCACTAATTATATTTTCTCTTAATTTTATTTCTTTCATTTCTATTATTGAATCATCATAGCTATTTGGCAATTCCAATAATTCTTCTAATTCTTTTATTGTATAATTATCGATATTTAAATCAAAATTTGTGTCCATATTATATAATTACTTATATTTTTATATATATATTTAAAAAATTGAAATATATTTATATATAAATATAATTTTAAATAAGTATATAGAATGGAATTTTCACAAGAACAACAATTCGCTTACAATAAATACATTTCCGGCAAAAATATATTTATTACTGGACCTGGTGGCACAGGTAAAACCGCTTTAATACGTCACATTCAAAAAGATGCTTACAACAAAGGACGTGATATTCAGGTTTGCGCTTTAACTGGATGTGCTGCCGTTTTATTAGAATGTAAAGCCAAAACCGTT
>Ga0315288_10001603_pt1 | contig 29214 bp, 23 predicted proteins | sample YL17G11_20_MG_FD_203454 | JGI IMG/M metagenome (GOLD analysis project Ga0315288, IMG submission 203454) | Sediment microbial communities from Yellowstone Lake, YNP, Wyoming, USA - YL17G11_20 | ecosystem: Environmental > Aquatic > Freshwater > Lake > Sediment | place: USA: Wyoming | collected... | reverse complement strand
CAAGAAGTTTTCTTTGGTGACGAAGTCGTCGCTGTTTCAAACAACATTGCCTGTCAACGCCAGATCACCGTGGGTGATGCCTCCCAAGCTCTAGCGCAGAGTGACTTTGTCTTCGAACGGAACTACTCCTTGCCTCGGGTCTATCACCATCAAATGGAAACCAAGTCCGCAGTGGTTCGACCGGACCCTGATGGAGGAATCACGGTGTGGTGTACGACCCAGTCCATCCATAATGTGCGCCACTTGCTAGCCCGGATTTTTTCCCTCCCCATGAGCAAGGTCAAAGTTAAAAAAACCCCCTTGGGCGGATCCTTTGGCTCCTCAATCCAAATGAACACCGTGATTCCAATCTGCGCCGCTCTTGCCCTCAAAGCCATGAAGCCGGTGAAACTGGTCTCTTCCCGTGAGGAAGATTTCTACTCTCACACCAAATACCCCAGTCAGATTCATCTGAAAATTGGCGTGAATGGGGACATGACCATTCAGGGGGTGATTGCCGATGTGCTGGTGGATATCGGTGCTCACCAAATCCAAGCCTATCCGTACCTGGGCAGCATTTGTGGTTGGATGGTTTCCCTCTATAAGTGGAAAAACATCCAATACGAAGGCAAAGCGATTTACACCAACAAAGTGCCTACATGTGCCATGCAGGGCTATGGCAACCCCCAAATGAACTTTGCCGTGGAGTCCCTCATCGATGAGATTGCGCACCAATGCGGGTTTGACCCGATTGAGTTTCGTTTGTTGAATTACGTCGGAGCGGGAGATGAGTTCTGGGGACAGGGACCTACCGTACGATCGATCATCAAGAGTTGCGGCGTAGAAGAAACCTTGCGCGTCGGAGCGGAATGGATCGGTTGGGATCGTCGCCAAATGCCAGAGGTGAAAAACGGCCGATACCGCCGCGGCATCGGCTTGGCCCGCGGCTTTCACACATCCGGCGCCGGCGCGCCCCTGCCGGCAGAAGTGGTCGATCTCTCTTCTGCCACAGTCAAGGTCAATGAGGATGGATCGCTTGATGTGATAACTCCGCTGCAGGACCTTGGTGGGGGTACCAACGACGCTCATGCAAAGATCGCGGCTGAGGTTTTTCAAGTACCGCTGGACAAGGTGGGATTGTCCGCCGTGGATACAACCACCACTTGTTATGACGTGTGTACACACGCCAGCCGCGGCACTTATGTTGGTGGAGCTGCCGTGCTGCAAGCTGCCCAGCAAGCCAAGACAATGATCTTGGATTTTGCCGGGCGCCTAGTGGGTGAATTTCCGCAACAATTGGAAATGGTCTTCGATTCAAAATTGGCAGAGACCGTGGTCCAGTCCATCGGTTCCAATGTAAAGCGAATGTCTCTGGCAGAAGTGGCACATGTGGCAATGGTCAACGGTTGGGGCACAGCGATGGGTAGTGGTAGTTACCGTCAAAAGAATTGCCCACCGTCTTTCGTCACCAATTTCGTGGAAGTGGAGCTGGACACGCTGACGGGAATCATTCGCATTGCTCGCGCCGTTTCGCTGGCGGATTGTGGCACCCCCATCAACCCGGATTTGGCAGCCGGGCAGCTGGAAGGGTCGCTGATGCGGTACGGTGGCTATGCTCTAAGCGAAGAGACCGAGAATGATCCAGACTCTGGAGCACTGCTATGTCAGGGTTTCATCACGGACAATAAGATCTTTTCCACGAATGAGATGCCCTACATCAAGGACTTACAAACGTATTTCGCAAACACGTATGAACCTTCCGGCCCATTCGGCGCAAAAGGATTGGGTGAGGCAGCGGGGAACTCCGTGGCGTCGGCCATTGCCAATGCCATCTTCAATGCCACAGGAATTCGTTTCACTCGTCTGCCGATTACACCGGAACGGGTTCTTCAAGCGCTGTCCGAACAGAAGGGTGATCAGTAATGCCGGTGGACAGCAAAATCCTCCCGTTTCGGTTCCGCTGCCTAGAGCCCTCCAATTTGACTGACGCCCTAAACCTCTGCTCTCAGTCTGGGGATCAAGTCGCCATCCTAGCAGGGGGCACCGACTTGTTGATAAAAATCAAGCGGCAAATGGTTCAACCAGAAATTCTGATCGGGCTTCAGCGAGTGCCGGAACTACAGCAGATCCAAACCAATGAGCAAGGACTCCGCTTGGGTGCCACCGTAACCCTATCTGGAGCAGAGCACTACCCTGCCATCCAGCGAGAATACTCTGCCTTGTATGAAGCCCTTCGGTCCATGGCGGCACCGGCCATTCGCAATATGGCTACCCTCGGGGGGAATCTATGCAATGCCTCTCCTGCGGCTGACACGGCCCCACCCCTGCTGGCCTTCGATGCCCAATTGCGCCTGCAGAAATCGGGTCAGGAACGCCTGGTACCCTTGACACAATTCTTTCTGGGACCGGGATCTTCTTGTCTTGCGCCCGGTGAATTGCTAACCGAAATCTGTCTCCCAGCGCCCCTTCCTGATTCTGGTTCGGCTTTCTTGAAGTTGGGGCGGGTCTCCTGTGACATTGCCAAAGTCAATGCGGCGACTTACCTCCAACGCCGAGGAACCGTTTGCACCCTTTGTCGAGCGGCCGTTGGTTCGGTTGCGCCCACTCCGGTTCGCATCTTCCAGGTAGAGCAATTGCTGGAAGGGGCAGTCGTTGACTCTAACTTGCTTCGACAGGCTGCAGAGGCGGGAGCGAAAGCCATTGTTCCCATTGATGACATCCGCTCCACAGCCAAATACCGCCGACAGGTAAGCCGGGTGATGCTGGAGGAGGTCTTGCAGGCGGCCTGGATTCGGGCAGGAGGTGTGCTATGAGCCGGACAATTCACCTGACGGTCAACGGACAACCACACCAACTTGAAGTAGAGGACAACGACTTGTTGCTGAACGTGCTGCGCGAGCGCCTAAATCTGACGGGAGCCAAATACGGTTGTGGCATTGGCGAGTGTGGTGCCTGTACGATCATCATGAATGAGAAAGCCGTACTAAGCTGCTTGACTTTAGCCGTATTGGCAGACAGGTCGGAAATCACCACGGTAGAGGGTCTGGGAGATTATCGGAACCTTCACCCTTTGCAGCAAGCTTTCCTGGAAGAGGGCGCGGTGCAGTGCGGCTTCTGTACGCCGGGGATGTTGGTCTCGGCCAAAGCCTTGCTGGACGATAGTCCCAACCCCAGCGAAGAGGAGATTCGTCAGTATCTGCGCGGCAATCTTTGCCGTTGTACCGGGTATACGTCGATTGTGCGTGCGGTGCAGAAAACACTCAAACCAGCAGCCAAGGAAAAACAACCCTGAATTTGCGTAAGCCTAGACCCTTTCCAGGCTAGAGCCCGGCTCCGCTCTTCTTCGCCGGATCGTACAATCTACGGAGCGAAAAAGTAACTTGTGAGATTGCCACATCCATCCGCACGTTTTGCTTCGACCAGCTGAAGGAACCAAACCGGGTAGCCGTCACTTCTGCAAAGGTGAAGCGTAGAAAGTGATGGGAGAAAACCGTGATTCTGGGCGATAGAATTCCTGGCGTTGCCTTTTCACACCACAGGATAAATCCGATATGATTCCCAGAGAGCTAAAGCAAATTCCTCCAAGGGATTAGCGGGAACGGAGAGCATAGTGCCAAATAAACAGATCATCAGCGGGAACGAAGCGCTTGCATTAGGGGCATTGGTGGGAGGAGCAAGCGTGATTACGGGATATCCAGGTACTCCCTCCTCCGAGGCCATTGGCTATTTGCTGCGGAACCCATCACCCGGGGTGCACGTGGAGTGGAGCACAAACGAAAAAGTCGCGCTGGAGATCGCAGCCGGTGCAGCCTGGGCCGGTCAACGGGCGCTAGCCACGATGAAGATGTCCGGATTGAATGTGGCGTACGATTCCCTAATTTCTTTTGCCTACTCTGGTTGTACGGGAGGACTGGTGGTCTATGTAGCCGATGACCCGGGCGCCACGGCCGGCATGGCCGAGCAGGATTCCCGCGGTTTTGCTTTGATGGCGGATTTACCAATGCTGGAGCCGGCCACTGTCGAAGAGGTTTACCGGTTGATTCCAAAGGCATTCCAGTTATCGGAAAAGGTAGGTACGCCCGTTTTCGTCCGGATGGTGACAGCGCTTTCCCATTCCCATGCTGCGGTGGAAGTGCAAACCGAATTCACTCCCCTGCGGCGAGAGCCTCAATTGATCCGTGATATCACCAAATATACCAAGGCCGGAGCCGCGATCTGCTTGGCTCAGCATCGTGACTTGATCCAACGGTTGAGTAACGCTGAAGAAGCGATTCGCGAAATGGGAATCAACCACCTTCTGATCGCGCCAAAAAGAGGATTAGGGGTAATCGTCTGCGGTCTGACTGCCTCCTATCTGGAGGAAGCAATGGTCGCCCTGCTGCCATTCAACTTAGATCGAACCGGGATCTCCGTGCTGAGGCTCGTATCTACGCATCCGTTCCCCGAGCAAGAAGCAAGAACGTTATTGGATCACTGCGACCAGATCTTGGTGCTGGAGGAGCTGGAGCCCTACATCGAAACTGCCTTGATCGTGGCCGCTCGCCGGTATGGATTCCCTGGACCGATCCGGGGCAAGCTCGACGGCAACCTCAGCCGGGTAGGGGAGTATGGCACGCGAGAGGTAGTCAAGGGTTTGGCGCAAGCCCTAAACATCCCACTTTCCGATTCACTTTTTTCCGGTTTGGCCGCTGATAACATGGCCGCTCCCAGACCGATCACCGTTTGCGCCGGATGCCCACACCGGGGAACGTACATCGCGATCAACCAAGCGATCCGCAAGCTGAAGCTGAAAAAAGATGCGGTGATGGTCACGGGAGATATCGGTTGTACTATCCTGGGGATGAATCCACCGTTTGATACCGTCTGGAACGAGGTATCGATGGGAGCCAGTTTGGGATTGGCACAGGGGTACGTCTGGTCTGGGATTCAAACTCCGGTGATTGCCACCATCGGCGATTCCACGTTTTTCCACGCTGGAATACCAAGCCTGATCAATGCCGTGCAGCATCAAGCATCGCTGACCCTGATCATTCTCGATAACGGCTGGACGGCGATGACCGGGATGCAGGTTAACCCGGGAACGGCAATCGGCGCCCAATCGGGTGGACATCGGTTAGACCTGGCTCATATCATCCCCACACTCGGTGTCGATTGGTTCTATCAGGTGGATCCATACGACCTGAAGGCAACCACCGAAGCGCTGATCGATGCATTACCCCGAGCCGGGGTGAAAGTGATCCTTGCCCGTCGGGAGTGCGCCATCCAATCCATCCGCCAGACCGGCCGAGCAGGACGTGTGCGGCAACAAGCGGAAAACTGCAACCTTTGTAAGCTGTGCATTACTACCACTGGTTGCCCGGCCATCCATCTGACGGAAAGCTCCATTGTGATCGACCAGGCTCTCTGCAACGGTTGTGCGCTCTGTGCGCAAATTTGCGCCAGAGAAGCCATTGTGCGGGAGGAGGGATAGACATGGATCGTTCCTATGACATCTATCTGGTGGGAGTGGGAGGGCAAGGGGTTTTGACCATTGGAGAGATCCTCAGTGAAGCAGCGTTTCAGTCAGGATGGCCGGTGAATTTTTATCCCACCAAAGGTATGGCCCAGCGAGGCGGTTTTTTCAAAGCGCAACTCCGTTTGGGGCGGGAAACGATCGGACCGAACATTCCGGAGCGAAGTGCGGATTTGGTGATTGCCATGGAGCGCTCGGAGGCACTGAAAGCCATACGCTTTCTAAAACCGGGAGGCGTTTTCTTGTTATGGGATTCCGTATGGGCACCGACCGCCGTGATGCTGGGGCAGGCATCCTATCCATCCCTGGAGGCGGTAGCGGAGCAAGTAACGAAAGCTGAGGGTACTTTGCTGACCTTCCATCCCGAGCAGATGCCGCCCGATCAAGGCCAACCCGGATCGGAAAACCTGTTCGTGCTAGGTGTTGTGCTGGCCGCTACGCCCTTGGGATCCATCCTTCCAGCTCAGCAAGTGGAGAAGGTGATTGAATCTCGTTGGAAAAAAGGGATCGAACGCAATCTCCTGGCTTTCCGTGCCGGCCGGGAAGCAACAGAAAATCCCCGGGGTTAGGGGAAGCACCTTTGAGTCTGGAGCATCTGTTCAACCCGCGAGGCGTAGCCGTCATCGGTTCCACTGGTGAGGGCAAGCTCGGCTACGCCTTGATCGAGCAACTTCTGGCTGGAGGCTATTTTGCCGTCTATGCCGTCAACCCCAAAGCCCAGGGCGCAGTTTCCGCGCCGGGGTTTTCCCGCATCCGCGACATTCCCGATCCCGTCGATTTGGCTGTGATTGCTTCGCCCGCGTCTACCGTCGCCAGCGTGTTGGAGGAATGCGGTCTGGCAGGGATCAAGGCGGCTGTCATCATCACCTCCGGCTTCTCCGAGGCAGGAAATGCTGTGGGGGAAGAGGAGATCAAGCGGATTGCCCGTCATCATAGTATTCGTTTTGTGGGGCCGAACTGCGCCGGCATTGCCAACACACATCACAAGCTTTTCCCCACGCTGGAAACCCGACCCCCTATAGGTGCAACCGCCTTGGTCACCCAAAGTGGGGCGCTGGGAGGAGCGGTACTTTCCTGGGCCCAGGAGCAGGGACTGGGATTTTCCAAATTCGCCAGCTATGGCAACGGAGCAGACCTGGCTGAAACGGAGCTTCTGGAGTATTTGACTCTCGATCCCGAAACCAAAGTGGTGGCTCTCTATATTGAAAGCGTACGCGATGGCGATCGCTTCCGCCGAGCGGTGCATGAATTGACGAAGACCAAGCCTTTGGTTGTGATCAAAGCCGGGCGCTCCCAATCCGGACGGCGGGCGACGTTGTCTCATACCGGATCCATGGCCGGATCTGATGCAGTGTATGACGCTGTCTTCGAGCAGAGTGGAGCCATCCGGGTGGCTAATGTGGAAGAGATGTTCGATCTTTGCAAGGGATTTGTCTCCCTTCCACCGATCAAAGGACGCCGATTGGCCATCGTCACCAATTCCGGTGGGCCGGGTGTGCTGGCTGCAGATCGAGCCGAGGTCGTGGGATTACAGGTGGCGGAACCCAGTGCAGCCGTCAAGGAAAAGCTTGCCTGTTTTTTACCCGGGCATGGAGCGTTTGGGAATCCCATCGACTTGACGGTGGAAGGAACAGAGGAGGGCTATCGACGCACACTGATTGCCATGCTCGAAGGAGAGTCGGGGTACGACGCGGCGCTGGCCATCGATGTGGGAACCCCCTACCTGGATTCGCTGGCGCTGGCCCGGGGGATTGTGGCGGCGGCTAATACGACGGGGAAGCCTTTGGTTACGAACTTCATGGCCGGACAAACTGTCGCCAGCAGCCTACCCTTCTTGCGAGAACACGGCGTCCCGCATTTTTCCACCGGGGAACGAGCCGTCACCGTGCTCGGCCGCATGGTTTCCTACCAAGAGCAGAGAGAACACAAGCGGCCTCTGCCGGAACCAAGACGACCGGGAATGGCCTTGCCTGCTTCTCCGATCCTGGAACCGCAGGCCATACAATGGTTGGCAGCTCAAGGAATCCCTACTCCACCGTTTCTCTTCGCCAAAGACGGGTCCGAGACATTGCAGGCATGCCGGGAGATCGGTTATCCGGTGGTGATGAAAGTGGTATCTCCCCAGATATTGCACAAATCGGAATCCGGGGGAGTGATTCTGAATATCTACGATGACGATGGCGCCCAGAAAGCCTATCGGTCCATCTGTTCCCGGCTTCCAGATGCGATGGGGGTCCTGATCGTCCCCATGATCCGGGACGGCAAAGAGGTTTTGATTGGGATCTCCCGCGACCCGCAGTTCGGACCCATCGTTGCTTTCGGTCTGGGCGGAATCTACACCGAGGTCTGGCGCGATCTATCGCTGCGGGTAGCTCCAGTGGACCTTGAGGAAGCTCGGAAAATGATTCGCGGCATCTCCGCCTACCCGATTTTGGCTGGCGTCCGGGGAGAGGCTGCCTCCGATCTTGAGGCCTTGGCAGAAGTGATCGTGGCTGTCTCCCAGCTTCCGTTCCTTGCGCCTGAGATTGAGGAACTTGATTGCAACCCGGTCTTTGTCCTGCCATGCGGATTGCTGGTGGGAGATGTGCGTATCATCCGTTCACAAAATGGGAATTCCACCGATCACCAAACGTCCCTTTGCGCAAGGAAATAGCTACATCGAAGGAACGCTCATCACAGGAATCGATCGGTCCAGTAATTAAAAAGGCTGACATTTCGCCAGCCTTGTTGCGATTAAATGCCTTTCGATTCTTCAGGGGATCTCGCTGATCCCCGCTTCCAAAGCCTTGGCAAAAATGGACAAAGCTTCTTGGATTTGGTCTGAATTGACGATTAAGGGTGGAATCCAACGGATCACGTTGTCGTAGGTGCCGGCCGTGAGTAGCAACAGACCTCGTTCCGCCGCTTCCTTCACGACTGCCTTGGTGGTGATTGGATCTGGCTCCCGGTCTGGTTTGCTGAACTCGACTCCAATCATCAAACCTAATCCCCGGACGTCGCCGATGCAAGGATACTGTCCCTGCAGCTGTCTCAAACCGGTCACAAGCTCTGCACCACGTTGGGTCGTGTTTTCCAGCAAATGCTCCTCCAGGATAACCTGGATTGTGGCGACTCCAGCGGCGCAGGCCACGGCATTGCCCCCATAGGTACCACCATGGGAACCCGTTCGCCAGCGAGTGGTGAGTTCTTTCCGAGTAGCGATACCGGAAAGTGGGATCCCCGAAGCCATGCCTTTGGCCATCACAAGGATGTCAGGGACAATACCGGAGTGCTCGCAGGCAAAGAATTTCCCGGTGCGACCGTACCCGGATTGCACTTCGTCCGCCACCAACAGGATGCCGTGCTCGCGGCAGAGGTCCTGCAATTCCAGCAGGAACCGGTTCGGCGGGACGATGTAGCCTCCCTCGCCCAGTTCCGGTTCGATCACCACACAGGCGGTCTCATCGGGGGCAGTTTGGGTCTTGAGCAATCGCTTCAGTTCCTTGATGCAGAAACGAGTGGCTGATTCTTCCTCCATGCCCAACTGATAGAGATAGGGGTAGGGTGCCACGAAAATACCAGGCACCAGCGGCTGGTAATGCAAACGATAGCCGATTTTGCTGGTGGTCATAGCCATGGTCAAGTGGGTGCGTCCATGGAAACCTCCCGTAAATACGATTACATTGGTCCGCCCGGTGGCATGCTTGGCCAGCTTCACGGCAGCCTCCACCGCTTCTGCGCCACTGTTGGAGAAAAAAATGGTGTCCAAGCCTTCAGGCACCAGCGGAATCAGTTCCTTGATCAATTGCAGGGCTGGTTGATGCAGGACGATATTGATCTGGCCGTGCAACAGTTTAGCCGCCTGCTCTTGGACGGCTTTTACCACTTTAGGGTGGCAGTGGCCCGTGTTGGTGACGCCGATACCACAGGTGAAATCGATGTAGCGATGGCCGGCAAGGTCATAGAGGTAAGTACCTTCACCACGTTCCGCCTCCACGCTGAAAATGCGGGTCCAAACCGGACAAAGATGATCAAGGGGATTGATGGACATAGTTGCTCTCCTACATCTCCTTGATGCCATACGGAAATCCGTAGGCGGCCATTTTTTCCATGAATGGTTTGGGCGGGAACGCTTCCGGGCCAAGCACCCCCTTGCCTTGCCAGACTCCATTGGTCAAGAGGTCCATCGTGATGACCGGGAAGACTCCGGTCTGCGCGACAACAGCTTGCACGCCGAATTCCCGCATGCAGGTTTCGTTGTCCGCGACTTGATAGAGATAAACTTGGTGCGGTTTTCCGTCCTTGGTGCCTTTCACCCAGGTTCCGGCTGATGTTTTGCCGAACATCTTTTCCCCCAAGTAGGCGGGGTCGGGCAGGCAGGCTGCCACCACGTCCCGTGGCGCCACCATTACGTCCTTGACCTTGATCGGTTCCTTCTTGTCCAGGCCGAGCATGTGCAGCGTTTTCAATACCTCGATGAACTGATCCCCCAACCCGTACTTGAATGTGACTCGATTGCATTTCACCCAACGAGGGATCAGGAGAACCTCTTCATGCTCCACATTGACGCACTCCACCGGCCCGATCCCATCGGGAAACTCGAATGTTTCGGGCTCCGAGAAGGGAGCGGTGGTAAACCAGCCTTTATCTTTTTCCCAGATTACTGGTGCGTTCAGGCATTCTTCGATCGTGGTCCAGATCGAAAAGTTCGGTGCAAAATCATACCCCCGAACTTCCAGGTTGGCACCGTCACGGATGCCGATTTCTTCGATCTCATCAAACAAATAGTCTTGGGCATAACGGGCGAAAACATCGGCCATTCCCGGCTCGACACCCATTCCCACGACTGCCAGGACCCCCTTGTTTTCCCAGTCTTTTGCTTTGGAAAACTGGTAATCGCCCAGCTTGATGCCTGTCTTGTGATAGGGATCGTTGGGATCCGGCTCCGATAGAGACATCGCCATGTCCATGTAATTGCAGCCAACGGCGAACGCCGCATCAAAAATCGGAACATCGAACACCGGGTCGCAGGCGTTCATAATCAAATCAACGTTGTATTTGCGCGCCAACCCCTCGATTTGCTCCTGACGATTGGCGTCCACTTTTTCTACCGGGAAACGGGTGGAATTCCCCAGTTTTTGCTGGACCTCCTGTGCCCTGGCCAACCGGTAATCTGCCAGTATCATCCGCTCGCACCAGGGTTGACGCTTGCTAAACGTGGCGATCGCTTCTCCCACTCCACCCACTCCCACCAGTAACACTTTCATAATGGCCTCCTCGGTCATGACGTATTGTTGGGTTTTTAAAATGATGCATCTGCAATGCGGTTTGTCTGGGTATCAAACCCTCTCTATTCGTCCGAGATGCGATACGGATCCACATCAGGTACGCAGGTTTTTTACCTCATGCAAGACAAAGTTTGTGATCGCACCAGCCGGGATGATACCGGTAACATACCCGACGGTATGCGAGACAACTTCCAAGACCGCAAGTGATGTAATCAACAGTGGATCGTTTGCACGTAACCGCGGGTTTGGTTTAGTGCTGTATCACCCCCGCGTTATACCCTAGGATCATTTTTTCAAGATCAGGTAAAAACCAAACCCTGTCAGCACCACTGCAATACCGAGGGCGATGAATAAGCTGGTGTAATTCACCGCAGGAGGAACGGGCTCTTCGAACTCGACACCGGCGGTATCCTCTACTGTATATTCTTGCCCGTCTTTCTCCAAAGTGAGGCTGGCAATCACGTGGAATTCGAGTTGGTCCCCTGTTAGCAGCGGTGGCAGGTTCACTGGGTCAAAGCGAAAGATCACATTGTTTTCTGCCAATTCCGGCTCAATCGATTCAACCTTACCGGTGAATACTCCGTCTGTCGCCAAGGCAGAACCGTCCGGGCTGTAGTACACAACGAGAGGGGAACGACTGCGAGCCGCCCCCACCTCGAGGAACTCCACCGAATAGAACGCATCCTCGCTGGGCGCTCCGGCCAAGTTGATCTGGAACAGATCCTCCTGCTCTGCCTGTTGAAAAGTGAACCCCGTGATTTCGACGGCATTCGTTTCCTCCGGCAAGAGGGGCGACTGTTCGATCGGCAGATCCTGGTATTCATCTGTCTCCGGTAGATACAACGTAATACTGATATCACCAGTATCGTCCTCAACTACGAATGGTTCAGCGGCCAACGCGGGCAAGGTCAGCAACAATGTACATACTACGATCAGTGGTATCAACCTTTGGATCATTCCTTCTTGGCCTCCTTTCCCATTCCCCGAAAGCGCTTGGTCACTTCCTTGAGGTAGAGGTAAAGGACGAAGAGAGGTGCCACGATGCCTGCAATGGCTCCCACATATGCCAAAATATCCCAGCCAATCATTTCGCTCTCCTCTCCTTGGAAACCCCTCTCCCCTCCTTGGAAACCCAATTGCCGATAAACCATAGTATAACGCCGATGGGGAAGATGAAGAACACGGCATATTCCTGCCAAATGGTGAATGGCGTTCCGAACAAGTTCAAGTCAAGCATGTAGGTTCCATACTCTGTACTGAAGTAACCGAGTGTGGAGATCAAGATGTAGTAGACAACAGTAGCGATCAGGCCAAATCCCGTGGAAAGAAGGCCAGCCAATTTGGTCTTTCGACCACGATAAAACAAGGCCATGTACATGGGGAAGAGTACAGAGTTGATCAGTAGGGTGGCTTGGAATACCCACACTCCCATGATCCGGCCAAAGACGAAGACGAGACCGATGGAGACTGCAGCGGAAATAATGATTCCGTATTTGACATAGCGGGTGAGTTTTTTCTCCTCAATCTTGGGCCGAAACACGGGTCGATAGATGTCATAAACCAGGTTACCGCCACCCACCAGGAAATAGGAATCCGCCGTAGACATGGAGGCCGCCATCACACCGGCGATGAAGAGACCAATCAAACCGGAGGGTAGGAAATGCCCCATTACTGCCAGCAAAGACTGGTCAGCGTGCGGTTCCGGGATTATACCCAAACCGACAGAGGCTGCTGCAGCCATCCCCATCAAGACGATGCAGATGTCATAGGCTAACCAGAGCGGGATGCCGATCAGGAAGCCTTTGCGGATCTCCTTGCCGCTGGCCGAAGCGAAGATGCGCTGAAAAAAGGCTGGATCTGCCAAGGCGGCCAACGATGTGATGCTGTAGACGATGATCAGTCCTAAGGTGAGGTAGCCGCCCAGCGGGTGGAAATAGGCAGAAGGGTCACCTCGATTGAACAAGGCCAGGCCACTCCAGACCCCGGAGGCACCGCCCACGCTGTTCCAGGCGATTAGGGTAGCGATACCGAGCGTGATCACCATCAGGAAGAATTGGACAAAGTCCGTGAGAATGTCCGCCAGCAAGCCACCCAAGGCAGTGTAGATCAGGGCGATCGCTGCTCCAAGGATTACGCCCCACTCGAAGGGGATGCCCAGGATCAGGGAGAAGACAAACCCCATCCCCATCATCTCCATGGTGTTGGTGGAATAGAAAAAGCTGGTGACGGCACTGAACAGGCGGGTGCCCTTGCCATAAGTGTCACCCAGGATATCGATCATGGTGCGGGCGTTGGGATTACGATCGCGGATTTTTGGTGCCAGGAAAGCCATTATGCCGAACATGATGTAGAAAGGAATGCTGTAGGCGACTAATGCCACGATCCCTTCCATGAAACCAATCTCCGCGGTGCCGAACAAAGTATCTAGACCATAAAAGGTAGAAACCAGGGTAGCTACAAGTAGAGGAGCGGTGACAGCGCGACCGGCAGAAAAGAAATTGTCGAACCCTGGAACCTTCTTAAAAATGTAGAGGCCAATGCCGATCATCAGCCCGATATAGCAAAAGATAATAAGCCAATCCAATAAACTGAGGTTAATGGATACTACATCCATGACGAGCTAAAACCCCCCTTTCTGATCCTCTATTTTGACTATTCCTTTTGTTCTGTATCACCCCCAGTGATTGGGAATCGCCCTGCAGCTGATATTGTAAACGAGGGTAACAGCGAGTGTAAATGGAAAAATCAGATGATGTTCCATACCCTTAAACCAACTCCTGGATCCCATAATGGAACCCATAGTCAGTGATCTTGTTCAGGAATGGCTTCGCTGGGAAAGCTTCTGGACCCAAAACCCCAGATCCTTTCCAGACTCCGTTAGCCAGCAGATCAAGCGCAATGGTGGCAAATACACCCGTTTGGCCGACAACGGCTTGGATCTTGAATCGTCGCATGATGTCTACGTTGTCTATCGTGTTATAGAGAAATACCTGGCGCGGTTTCTGATCCTTTGTCCCTTTCACCCAGGTTCCGACGCAAGATTTTCCGGTCATGCGATCCCCCAAATGGGCGGGATCGGGCAAACAGGCTACAAGCAGATCGCGGGGGGCGACTTTTACATCCTTTACCTGAACCAGGTCTTCTCTGTCCAAACCAAGCATGTGTAATGTTTTCAGGGTCGATATGAACTCTCTTCCTAACCCGTATTTGAATGTTACTCGCTGACAGGGGATTTGTCGGGGAATCAGCACCACCTCTTCGTGGTCGACATTGACGCATTCTATCGGTCCAATCCCATCCGGAAACTCGAAGATCTCTGGTTCCGAGAACGGTTCAGTGGTGAACCAACCCTTGCTTTTCTCCCAAATCACCGGCGGATTCAAACATTCATCGATAGTAGTCCAGATAGAGAACGTTGGAGCAAATGGAAATCCTAAAACCTCCAAATTCCCACCATCCCGCACGCCAATCTCTTCGATCTCATCAAATAGCTCGTCTTTGGCAAAGCGGGCAAAAACATCGGAAAGACCCGGGTCGACACCCATCCCGATTAAAGCGAGGGTCCCTTTTTGCTCCCAGTCCTGGTGCCGATTAAACTGGTAGTCCCCCATCATTTCACCGGCTTGATAGTCCTCGGGAAAATCAGGGTTTGGCTTCTCCAGTGACACTGCCATATCCATATAGTTTCGGCCGCTCTGGAAGGCAGCATCGAAGATCGGCTCTACGAATGTAGGATCACAGGCGTTCATGATCAGATCCACATTGTGCTTGTTGGCCAACGCTTCAATTTGAATTTGTTGATTGGCGTCAATCCATTCGACCGGAAATCGGTTTATATCCCCGAGCCTAGCTTGCACCTCCTGGGCTCGAGCGAAGTTGTAGTCAGCCAAAACCATTTTTTCACACCAAGATCGGGGCTGACTGAAAATGGCGATGGCTTCTCCCACGCCACCCACTCCGACAAGAAGGACTTTCATGGAAATCGAGGTTCGGCAGAGCAGCAATCCCACCGTGTTTGGATTTCTAGATGGGTTTGCGAATCAATCGAGGTGTTGAGGGAATCGAATGCAGTACCAAACTCGTGGGACATACTCTTATTACCCCCTGCGGGGTGGACATCCCCTTCTTCCATTGAAAGGCTGGAAGTGGCCCGATTGAACCTATTCTATGCTCATCAACGACATGTTGAAAAGGGGAAGCCCACACTTCCCACGTTCTCTGCTCGTTTCCCCGCCGTCAGGACAGCAGGGTTTTTTCAACAGACGTATTTGGAAGATGGAAAGCATTTCCAAGGAGGGCTAGAAGTTGCTTTGCGGTGTTCCCAGATTCTTAGAACCGTTTCGTGGTGACCAACATCCGGGGATCCAGGGCATCGCGCAAGCCATCGCCCAGCAAATTGAATCCCAGCACGGTCAGCATGATCGCCAAACCGGGGAATAAGACCGGCCACCAAGCGCCCACGGTCAGGAATTTGTAGGAATCCGAAAGCATTGCACCCCACTCCGGTTGCGGAGGTTGGGCACCCAGACCGAGAAAACCAAGAGCAGCGGCTTCCAGTACGGCGGTGGCAATGTTAAGGGTAGCCTGCACAACCAACGGAGAGAGCCCGTTAGGCAGGATATGACGGAACAGCACGCGAAAGGAACTGGCCCCAATGGCCTGGGCCGCGGAAACGAATTCCCGTTCTCGCAAGGAGAGCACCATCGATCGGGCAATACGGGCATACCCTGGAATGGATACGATACCGATGGCAATCATGGTATTACCCAACCCCGGGCCCCGCGCTGCCACAATACCGATGGCCAATAGAGTAGCGGGAAAGGCCAACAGAATGTCCATCAGGCGCATAATGACGGAATCCACCCAGCCCCTTAAGAAACCGGCGATCATCCCCAGTACTGAACCTACTGCCAAGCCGAGAGCTACAGCGGTCAACCCCACCTGCAACGAAATTGGAGCACCATGCGCCACTCGGCGTAAGACATCCCTTCCCAGCTGATCCGTGCCAAACGGATGGGCCCAGGAGGGCGGCTGCAGTTTCTCTGGCAGGTTGGAGTCGCTTTTAGCGTCATAGGGCCAGAAGATTGGCACGCATATCGCTACCAGCACGAAAAAGAGAATCACAAAAAAGCCGATGCGCGCGGAGCGGTAGGACCACATCCGGCGTACGGCCTGACGGAAAAAGGAGTACTTGAACTCCAGCGTGGTGGCATCTGGGGGAACAAGTTCCGCCATGGGTTTTCCTCTTTACTGGTACCGGATCCGCGGATCCAAGAAGGCATACGAGATGTCAACCAGCAAATTTACGCTAACATAGATAAAGGTGATCAAGAGAGCAACGCCTTGCACGATCGGATAATCCCGAGCCCCAATGGCACCGTACAGCCAGCGACCTATACCAGGCCAGGAAAAAATGGTCTCGGTCAGGATCGCTCCGGACAGTAAGGCACCCACCTGCAGGCCGATTGTCGTCACGACCGGCAAGAAGGCGTTTTTCAGTGCGTGACGAAACAGCACTGTCCGCTCGGCCAGTCCCTTCGACTTGGCCGTGCGGATATAGTCCTGGGTCAATTCCTCTAGCAGGCTACTGCGGGTCATGCGGGCGATGATTGCTAAAGGAATGGTCGCCAATGCCAAGGATGGAAGGATAAGGTGGCTCAAACTGTTGCTCAGAGCTTTCCAATTACCATCAATCAAGCTATCCAAGACCATAAAGCCGGTATGGGGAACCAGGGTGATAGTGGGATCCAGGCGGCCGGAGAACGGCAGCCAACCCAGCCAGACGGAAAATACAAATGCCAACATCAACCCTAACCAAAAAACAGGCATGGAAACCCCAATCAAGGCGACGAACATTGCCAAGGTATCGAAAACGGAGTTGCGCCGGGCTGCAGAGATAATCCCGGCAGGCACTCCGATCAAAACTGCGAAGATCATGGCCCACAAAGCCAGCTCAGCCGTGGCCGGAAGTTTCGCCCGGATCTCGTCCATCACCGGGGTGTTGGAGCGAATGGAGCGGCCGAAATCTCCTTGTACCACTTTGCCGACATAGAGGAAATACTGCTCCCAGATAGGTTTATCCAAACCCATTTGTTTGCGTACCCGCTCCACATTCTCTACGGCCGCTCGTTCCCCCAGGATGGCCAAGACCGGATCGCCAGGGATCAAATGGATGAACATGAACACAATGATGGAGACACCAATCAATACCGGAATCAGAGAAACTATTCTTCGAATGATGTATGTGAGCATGGGCTCCTTTGGCAGAAAGAAGCCCCGCGGGCGATCGCCCGCGGGGCTTGAAAGAGCTTAGGGCTTTGGTGCGACCGTGACAGTGTTGTAGATCTCAGTGGAAGTGGGGTTGGTGACATAGCCAGAGACCTGTGCAGAGAACAACAAAGGCACCTGGTTGTGAGCGATGAAAATGCGAGGGCAGTCATTGTGGATCAAGACCGCGGCTTGCTCGTAGAGAGCTGCCCGCTGGGCTTGGTCTGCCACTTTCTGGGCATCGGTGAGAAGCGTGATCAAATCTGGGTTGTTGTAATTGCCTTCGCCGGGACGCGGCGAGCCATAGTGGAAGAACAGGAAGTTGTCGGGATCACCATTGTCACCGGTCCAACCCAGCATCCAGCAGCGGAACTTTCCGTCGCGGCGATCAGACAGGTAGGTGCTCCAGTCCTCCGTTTTAAGGGTGACGTTCACCAGGCCGGTCTTACTCCAATCGGCAGCGATAGCTTCCGCAATACCCTTGGGATCGGGGAAGTAGGGCCGGGGGTTAATCATGTACCAGAAATCGAAGGTCAGCTTGTTGCTTTCGCTGTAGCCGGCTTCCGTCAGCATGGTCTTGGCCCCTTCCACGTCGAAGGGATAATCCGTCAGGTCCTTGTTATAACCCCACAGAGAGGGAGGCAGGAATTGGTTCGCTACAAGTCCGGTTGCGCCATAGAAGGCCTTGACGATTGCTTCTTTGTCGATGGACATCGCCAGTGCCTTGCGCACGTTCACGTTGGCGAAGGGATTGGTCGGGGTATTGGTGTTGTCAAACAAAATGGTTCCGACGTTCATCGCTGGTCGAAGCAGAACTTGCAAGGCAGTTTCGTTCTTGGCAGCGGCAGCGTCTTCCGCGGTTGCGCCTTCCATGCCGTGAATCTCGCCCGATTTCAGCGCCAGATATCGAGCGGAGTTGTCCGGAATCACACGGAGGATCACGGTCTCCAAGTAAGCTTTCTGGCCCCAGTATTCTTCATTACGAATCAAGGTCATCTTGTCGTCCTTGGTCCATTCTTTCAGCTTGAAGGGACCGGTACCGACTCCCGGATATTGGGTGGATGTACCGTAATTCTCCGCGCCCTGGCTCTTGATCGCTTCCGGAGAAGCAATGGCAAAGCAGAACATCGCCAAGGTGCTGAGCAAGGGGGAATACGTCTGAGACAGGGTCAGCTTGATGTTGTAATCGTCCACCTTCTCGATGGACTTCAGGATCCCTCCCTCGCCGGCCTTGAAAGCGTTGAACATGGAGCTCCAGTACTCGAACGTACCTTTATGGTAGGGGTTGGCCTCATCCCACCAGCGCTCAATGTTGAAGATCGCGGCGTCGGCGTTGAAAGTAGTGCCGTCGTGGAACTTGACCCCCTGACGCAGCGTGAAGGTCCAGGTCAGATTGTCTGCGGAAACCGTCCAGCTTGTGGCCAAACCCGGTTTCACGACGGTGGTCGATCCCTCGAACATGGTCAGGGTGTCATAAATGTTTATGGTCGCCCGAGCGGACTCACCATCGGTGACGTCGGCTGGGTCAAGCTTCACGCTATCTGCGCCGCGAGCAAAGATGAATGTGGTCTCGGTAACCACCGGCATCATCCGCACGCCGATCACGGCAGTCTCTGCCCGGGAGAGGTTGGCCAACGGTCGGAAGTTGCCGCTGGGATCACCCTTCATCAAGCCTTGGTTGATGGTCACAGCTACGAACAAAGTGGCCCATTCCGACACTTGATCCCAATCCTTGATTTGTTCCTTGATGTTACCCAATTCACCCACGCCAATAGCGGTGGTTTCATCGATTCCTTTGGCTTTCACCAAAATCTTGGCGACTTCCTGACGGGTGATCGGATTGTTTGGTTTGAAGGTGCCATCCGGGTAACCCCCCACCAGATTGTTTTGTAGCCCAGCCATCACGGCAGAGAAGAACCAATCGGTCATTGCTACATCGCTGAAGGGAGAAGCGCCAGCGGGAGCTGGTTCCGGCAGTTGTAGCACAGCGCCCATGATCTTCAAGAACTCGGCGCGGGTGATTGTTTTGTCAGGCTGGAAGGACCCATCCGGGTACCCAGCAATGACTCCTTTGTCCACCAGCTTCTGGATATCGGCCTGAGCCCAATGACCAGCAATATCGGATGGAGTGGTGGCGGCAGTCAGGGGAAGTACCGTGCCAGACAGGACTAACACTAAAACCAAGAGACTTGCAATTGCCTTTTTCATTCATACCCTCCTTTTTTTTGCTTGCATCCAATCCCACTGCACTGTGACCTCCACATGCCCCCTCTCTTTTCGAGATTTCGTATCATTCTACCGGATTCGTTCTTCTTCCAACTCTATCAGGATTAGGGTGATGTTGTCTGAGCCACCTTGTGCCAGGGCTGCTGTGCGTAGGTTTTGTGCTGTCAAAGCAAGCGGAGCGGCCATCAGGGCCGCCATCCGGGCATCGGTTAGCTCGCCAAATAAGCCATCGCTAGCCAGCAAAAATCGATCGCCATTCTTGGCATCGAGAGGAAAAATATCAGGAAGCGAAAATTCTCCCAAGCCCAAGGCCTTGGTAATTAGATTTCGATTCGGATGAAGTCGCGCTTTTTTGGCCGTTAGGAACCCACGATCGATCATTTCCTGGATCCAGGAATGGTCATGGGAAATCTGATCCCACCGATTTCTGCGGTAGCGGTAGATCCTCGAATCCCCTAGATTCGCCGCCCAGGCTTGTCGTTCATCGAGTAACAAGCTAACCAGCGTGGTGCCCATTTCTCCCATCAACTCTTTCTCGCTTGCTAGCAGTTGGATTTTTCCATGCGCTTGTCGGTACGCTTCGATCAAGCGTTGGGGGGGAGTCAGTTGATGGTCATAAAGGACGATGGAAGCGGTATCTATCGCCGTTCTCGACGCAAGATCGCCAGAAGAAAGGCCACCCAACCCATCGGCGACCAGAAAAAAAGGCTGCAATTCCAAGTGGCCGCAGTGATGGGAAAGGAAATAGCAGTCCTCGTTGCGCGAACGGACATACCCTCGATCTGTCAGACCCACCGCGGAAAAGTTCATGGGAAAATGGTAGCGCTGCAGGGAATTGAACCCTGGTTTGCGGATTGAGAGCCCGCCGAACTAACCACTGTTCTACAGCGCCACTGGCGGAACTATATCGAAAATGTGTCGACTTCGTCAATTAAACCCTGTCAAAACAATCGATGCCGAATCCTTGCATCACCGTCTGCCCTCCTCTGGTGTCGCAATCCGCCCATTGCTAGGTTTTTGGGCGAGACGATGGAAAGTGCTTCTTGCATGGTTTCATTGATTATCGAGTTGGTAACGGTGCCGATCCATCGGGCCTATAATAACGATACGAAAATGCATGAGCGGATCCTGATCGTCGAAGACGAAAAGAATTTAGCGGAAGCTCTGACCTACAATCTGCGCCAAGAAGGTTGGGTGCCGCAGGTTGTTGCGAGCGGAGAAGAAGCGCTGGAGCAATTCCACAACCGACCACCGGATCTGGTTTTGCTGGATTGGATGTTGCCTGGCTTATCGGGCTTGGAGGTCTGCCGTCGGATGCGTGTCCTGGCGGATACGCCGATCTTGATGCTGACAGCCAGGGGAGAGGAACGAGACAAGGTGCAGGGTTTGGAATTGGGCGCTGACGACTATATCACCAAGCCATTTTCCTTGGCCGAGCTGAAGGCGCGGATTCGAGTGCAATTGCGCAAACGGAGCGGAACCGAATCATTGATGTTGGGTCGCTTGACCATCGACCGACCCAAATTCCAGGCAACAAAAGACAACCAGCTACTGAGCCTGACCAAGAAAGAATTCCTCCTGCTCTGGGAATTGGCGAGCCATGCGGGCGTTGTGATCCCTTCGGAAGCCCTGTTACGAAGAGTCTGGGGAGATGATTTCTTTGGTGAGGACCAGACCTTGCAGGTGCACATCCGCTGGCTGCGGGAAAAAATCGAAGACGATCCCTCGCGGCCAACCTGGATTCAAACCATCAGAGGGGTGGGGTATAAATTACAACCATGAAACTCAATCTTGGATGGCGACTGGTTTTGTTCGGACTGCTGTTCCTGCTGGTCAGCTACGTTTTCGTGGGGCTTGTTCTGGCCCACTCCCTAGACGATTTTTTCGCTCAAGAAGAAGAAACAACCCTACTGCGGGAGACGAAATTAGCGGCGAAAGTCCTGGCGTACTGGCCACCGGGTACGATTCAAGACAAGGGAGATGGTCTGGCCCAAAGCCTGGCTGAAGGTAGCGAAGCCCGAGTGACGATTATTGACCGGGAAGGCACGGTTCTAGGCGATTCCTATCAACCCGCAGCCACCCTCGACAATCATCTGAACCGGCCGGAAGTGCAAGCTGCGATGACCGGAACCGTTGGGATCGAGCGACGCTATAGCCTGACCGAGGATCAACAGCTGGTGTACGTTGCTGTCCCTGTAGAAGAACAACTGCCGGTGAATACAGTCGTTCGCTTCAGTCTGCCTCTAACATCGTTGGAAACTTACCTTGCCACGACGAGGACCTGGTTATTGATTGGATTGGGAGGAGGTTTCCTAATTTTCCTGCTCCTCAGTTTGCTTTCTGGCGGTCTCTTTGCTCGGCCGATTCGCCGGATCACCCAAGTCCTGCGAAATAGCGCTGAAGGGGTGTTTGAACTGACTCGGATTGTGCGAAGAGACGAAATCGGCTCCCTCGCGCGCCAAGCGGATGCTTCGATTACCCGTTGGGCCGAACTGGAGCGCTTGCGGCTGCAATCTGAGCAAAAACTATCCGCCTTGATAGCCGAAGAAAGGGATGGTCTGATCACTCTTGACCAAGACAGCAAGATTCGAGCCGTGACAGCGCGCGCCCGGGAATTACTTGGATTGCCCGAACATCGCCTGCTTGGGAAGACATTGTTGGAAGCCACGCTCGATCACAGGCTGGAGGAAGCTGTCCGGCAGGCGCTCCAGCAACACGAAGGAATATCGGTTCCCCTCGGGAAAAAGAGCCTGATTGTCCGAGTGCAATCGTTAGCAGAAGGCCCCGATCGGACCTTGGTTTGGTTGATCGATCGGACCGAGATTGAAACGCTGCGCCAGGTCCGTCAGGATTTCATTGCCAATGTCGGTCACGAGCTGAAAACGCCCATCGCGTCGATGCGTTTAATGCTGGAGACAATCGTAGGTGAGCCAAACCCGCCTTCACAAGTGCAACGGGATTACGCGGAACGTTCCCTGAAAGAGTTGGGGTATCTTCAATCTTTGGTCGAAAACCTTTCCAAACTGTCCTCGATCGAGACCGGCAAGATGGAATTCAACCTTGCGGTAGTCGATCTACGCGACATAATGTGCGACATGGAACAGGTCTTCCAAGAACAGGCTGCCCAGCAAGGCTTGGAGTTCCACGTTATTCGACCAGAGACTCCACTGCTCGTTTCAGCCGATATCATGCGATTGCGCGAGGCTTGCTTAGCGATTTTAGACAACGCTTTCAAGTTCACCCTGGCCGGAAGAAACGTATTCCTGCAATCGACGACCGGTAGTGGCTGGGTCAGCCTGCATTTCCGGGACGAGGGTCAAGGGATTCCTGCCGAGGAATTGCCAAGGATCTTCGAGCGCTTCTATAAAGTTGATAAAAGTCGTACTTCGGAGGGATTTGGCATCGGCCTCGCCTTGGCTAAACACATCGTGGAGAGCTTCGGCGGCACTCTATCCGTGATCAGCGATCTAGGCAAGGGAGCTCTGTTTATCCTTCGTTTGCCCTTGGCCAATTCCGGTAAGAATTAAGAACCATTTAATCTCCAGTTAATGTTCCTTTAATCTCGTTTTCCTAAGATGGAGGAAAAGGAGGTGTACTGCAATGAAACGAAATCTATCGATTCTGGCCATACCCCTGGTCATCATTCTCCTGCTGACATCTTGTTCGAGTGGTCCGTCAACTCCTGCAGTTTCCCCCACTTCGACCTCTTCATCCTCTCCCACCGCAACATCCTCATCAAGCGGGACGATTGTGGTTAAGGGCTCCGATACGATGGTCAATTTGGCCAGCACATGGGCGGAAGCTTATCAGTCCAAGAATTCTGGTGTTTTAATCACTGTTTCCGGTGGTGGATCCGGAATCGGCATTGCTTCCTTAATCGATGGGACGACCGATATTTGCGACAATTCCCGCTCCTGGAAGCAGGAAGAGATGGACAAAGCAAAAACCAAGGGGGTCAACCCCGTCGAAACCAAGGTCGCTTTAGACGGTGTGGCTGTCGTGGTGAATCCCCAGAACCCAATCAATGAACTCACATTGGAGCAGTTGGCTGCGATTTTTCTGGGAAACATTGTCAATTGGAAAGAACTGGGTGGCGCGGATGCACAAATCGTTGTGCTATCGCGAGACAGCAACTCCGGTACCCACGTCTTTTTCAAAGAGCATGTGCTGCAGGCAAAGGACAAGAAGGCCGAATATGGGAAGCAAGTACAGTTTCTGCCGACCAGTCAATCGATCGCGGATGAAGTGGCACGCAATCCGAATGCCATCGGTTACTACGGAATGGGATACCTCTCCCCCCAGCAAAAAGATGTAGCAATCAAAAAGGGTTCGGGCAGCCCGGCTGTTAAACCGAGCGCTCAGACTGTCAAGGACGGAACATATCCCATTGCCCGTCCTTTGTTCTGCACCACGAACGGGCAACCATCCAGAGTGATTGCGGAGTATTTGAACTGGATCCTGGGTCCGGAGGGACAACGGATCGTGGGCGAATTGGAATTTGTAACGATTCCCTAACGGGTAGAACTGAGAACTAAACACGGCTCCGGTGATTGAGTTCATCGGTCACCGGAGCCGTTGCGAGGGAACGATGCGAAGAGTTAGTGGGACGGGAAACCAGAAAAAACGTGAAGTCCGTTTAGCGGGGAAAACCGTTACTGAGAACGGTTTTTTCGGTATTCACCCATTATTGGCCTCACCAAAGAAATTCAGTAAAGAAAACCTGATTCGCTGGATCATTACGGCAACGGGCTGGATTACCGTGATCATTCTTACATTAATTATGCTTTTGCTGTTCACGGAGGGTCTGCCGATTTTTAGTTATACCAACCCATTCAGCTTCATCTTCACTACGGATTGGTATCCGGTTTCAGACCCGCCTGTCTTCGGAATCCTCTCTTTTATCGTGGGCAGCCTAATGGTCACGTTGACTGCATTGGTCATTGCCGTTCCCATTGGAGTAGCTGCATCCGCCTTTCTGGCCGAAATCGCCACTCCCACCTTGCGGGAAATCATCAAACCGATCATCGAATTATTGGCGGGTTTGCCTTCCATTGTGCTCGGTTTCATCGGATTCCTCCTGCTGGCGCCGGTGGTGCAAAATGCATTCCATTTGAGCACAGGCCTAAACGGTCTCACTGCCGGCATCATGCTGGCTTTCATTTGTATACCCACCATTGTGTCTATCTCCGAAGATTCCCTCTCCGCAGTGCCCAGGGAATACAAGGAAGCGGCCTATGCCTTGGGTGCCACCAAATGGCAAACCATCTGGCGTGTGCTGATTCCGGCCGCTCGTTCCGGCATTGTGGCATCGGTGATGCTCGGTGTCGGCCGAGCGATCGGGGAAACCATGGTGGTTCTGATGGTGGCAGGAGGTCGACTTGCATTACCGAATTTTATCACCGACCCGCTCTCGGCCATGACCGGCCGAATTGCGATTGAGATCAACAATGCCGTTTTCGGTGGCCTACAATACCAAGCTCTCTTCGCCATGGGCATCGTACTCTTCCTGATGACCCTCACTGTGAACATCATTGCAGACTTGGTGCTGGAGAAGCAGCGCAGAAGATACGCATGAAACGGCGCACCCGCAATGCCACACAGTCACTGGCTTTCTTTCTGCTGACCATCTGTTGCTTGCTGATCGTTGTGCCGGTGATTGCCATCATTGTCTATGTAGCCACGCAAGGCGGTGGAACGATCAGTTGGCAATTCCTGAGCGAATTTCCCAAAAACCAAGCCCGTGAAGGGGGCATCTTTCCAGCTCTATTGGGTTCGTTCTATCTGATGATCGGCGTAGTCCTCTTTGCCCTCCCTGTCGGTTTATTAGCCGCCATTTATCTGCATGAGTATGCCAAACAAAACCCCTTCACTCGACTGATCAACTTAAGTATCATCAACCTGGCCGGGGTGCCTTCCATTGTCTTCGGTTTATTTGGTTTGAGCTTTTTCGTATTGCTCTTGAAGATGGGTTCTTCCCTTCTGGCGGCCAGCCTGACCCTTTCCTGCTTGGTTCTGCCAGTAGTGGTGACTGCATCGCGTGAGGCGCTGGCTGCCGTACCAAACTCGTACCGGGAAGGTTCGCTGGCCTTGGGTGCCACCAAGTGGCAAACCATTCGCAAGGTGGTTCTTCCTCAGGCCTGGCCGGGGATCCTGACCGGCTTGGTGTTGGCTGTGAGCCGGGCAGCAGGGGAAACCGCGCCGATATTGGTGATCGGGGCGGCGTTCTCACCCATCCTGCCCAACTCCCCCTTAAGTCAATTTAATGCCATTCCGTACCACCTCTATGTAGTGGCTACGCAAATTCCAAAGATGCCAAAGCAAATCCAGTGGGGGATCATCCTCGTGCTGTTGGCCATGGTCGTACTGTTTAACCTTACAGCGATCATCCTGCGCATCCAGTTGCGAGCACGGAAACGAAGGTGGGGTCTATGATGTTGGATTTCTCCGTGAAGATGAAGACGGAAAGCGTTTCTCTCTTTTACGACAAAACGGAGGCACTGAAGAAGATCAGTTTGGCAATACCGGCCCATCAGATCACGGCGATCATCGGCCCCTCGGGTTGCGGCAAGTCCTCTTTTCTGCGCCTGTTCAACCGGATGAACGACCTGATCTGGAAAGCACGAGTGACAGGCCAGGTCTATTTAGACACAGTGCCCCTATACAACCCGAAAATCGACGTTGTGGAACTACGCAAGCGGGTGGGGATGGTCTTCCAAAAACCCAACCCGTTTCCGATGTCCATTTTTGAGAACATCGCCTTCGGTCCCCGCGTACATGGTTTGCACGACAGGGCCAAGCTGGACGAAATCGTGGAACGTTGCTGCCTACAGGCTGCGCTATGGGACGAAGTGAAGGACAAGCTGCGGGATTCCGCCTTTGCTTTGTCCGGTGGGCAGCAGCAACGCCTGTGTATTGCCCGCGTGCTGGCGGTCGATCCCGAGGTAATCCTGCTGGACGAGCCCTGCTCAGCCCTGGACCCGGCCTCAACTATGCGCATCGAAGAGTTGATGCAACAACTGAAATCTCAATACACGATCATCATCGTCACCCACAACATGCAGCAGGCCGGTCGGGCTTCCGACTACACCGCGTTCATGTTGATGGGAGATTTGATCGAGTTCTCATCCACCAAAGAATTGTTCACATCGCCGCAAGACAAGCGGACGGAAGATTACATTACAGGAAGGTGGGGATGAAACCATGAGCAGTATCCGCGCCACGTTGGATAAGAGCATCAAGGAGTTGGAGCAGGATGTGATCGAGCTGGGGTCCATGGTTCGTCAGGCACTGTTTGAAGCCCTACGCGCCCTGAAGGAACGAAACTCGGTTTTGGCGGAGCAGATTGTCAAGAACGATGACCAACTGGACGATTTGTCTCGCCGGATCGACCAAAAAGCGGTGGAAACGATTGCCACCCAGCAACCCACTGCGCGTGATTTGCGTGTGATCATCGCCATCATCCGGATCGTCACCGACCTGGAGCGGATCGGTGATCTTTGCAATAACGTTGCCAAACAGGTTTTGCGCATTGCGGACCGGCCTTTGTTGAAACCGCTGATTGATATCCCGAGGATGGTAGAGATCACGGCCGCCATGCTGGAAGACGGTCTGCAAGCGTTCCTGGCACGGGATCCCGTGCGCGCGGAGAAAATGTGCTTGCGGGATGACGAAGTGGATGGACTGCGCCACCAGGTGCAACGGGAACTGTTAACTTACATGATGGAAGATCCCCGGACCATCGAACGGGCCACCGCGCTGTTGATGATTTCCCTTTACCTGGAGCGCGCAGCCGACCATGTAACCAACATCGGCGAGCAAGTGGTGTATCTGGTGACCGGCCAATGGAAGGACTTGAATCTGTAGAAACGAGTATGTCACGGAAACCGACGCCGATTCAGCGGATAGGTTTGCTGATCCCTTCCACCAACACTGTGATGGAACAGGATTTCCGCACCCATCTGCCCAACGGTTGGACGCTGGCGGGTTCGCGCATGTCTTTGACTGAAGTCACGCCTGCTGGCGAAACCCGCATGCTGGATGAATCTGTCCTTCCGGCGGCTCGGTTGCTGGCTGCGTTTCACCCGGGCGTGGTGGTGTTTGGTTGCACCAGCGCCGGTGTCCTGCGCGGAGCACCCTACGAGAAAAAACTGATGATGCAAATCAGCCAATCGACGGGAGCGCCAACCGTTGGCGTGATGGATGCCGTGAAAGACAACCTGCACCGCGAGGGCGTGAAACGGCTGGTTGTGGCGACTCCCTACCTAGAATCCTTGAATGAACCGATTCGGGTTAGCCTGGAAATGGAGGGTTTCCGGGTACTGCGGATCGTCGGTCTGGGCATTTCGGAAAACGAGCGGATTGCGGTCGTTTCTCGGTCACAGATACTCAAACTGGCGGATCAGTGCGTTAAAGCACTGTCTCCCGATGCCATGTTTTTCTCCTGTACCAACTTCCCTGTTTGGCAAATGCTGGAGGAGCTGGAAAAAACGTTCTCCATTCGTGTAATCACCAGTAACCAGGCCGCATTTGGCCAAGCCCTACGGGCTGCGGCCGGCGCAGTGATATAATCCGGAGTGAACGAGTTTCCGGATGCCCCCGTAGCTCAATCGGATAGAGCGTCGCCGTCCTAAGGCGGATGTTGGGTGTTCGAGTCACCCCGGGGGCGCCAATTTGCTGGACCGAATCCAGACCGATCCGCGGCCGACTTGTCTTGCCAGACATTGCAGCCACGATGCTTAAAAATAATCCTTTTGAGCAAAGTAGTTGGTGCAATGAAAACACGATTGACAAAGATAGATTGAATAATGCTATCACCGATCTATGCATTATCAGTTGACCATCCAAGGATTGAATGGCGTATTACCGCTGTTTTGGCTGTTTTGTCCAAAGACAATGAGTTCGCTTGAAGCTCCTCAGTAAAGTCGCTAGAATTCAAAGGCCTTTCGAACGAATGCTAGCCGGCGTAGCTCAGCGGTAGAGCTGCTGAATCGTAATCAGCGGGTCGGGGGTTCAAATCCCTCCGCCGGCTCCAATCTAGCTCTGGTAGCCGGTTTACGCTAAACGAATCCCTGGATGTTCGCTGCCAGTGTCCCGCTGACTCTTCAAAAGCACCCTCTTTATAGTCTCCAATGATGGAGCCAAAACTATTATACGGGATTCAGCACTGCAAAACACCGACTGAACGCAAGGTGGATGGGTACACCCCCTTCATAGTTTCGCGGGGAAAAAAGTAACGCTGATTCGTGTTTTTTAGCTATGCACGTCCGGCTCTATGCACGTCCCCTGGGTGCCCATTTGACGCGCTAGGATCACTCAGGACGATTGCTTGCCTATATGGCCCTGTGTCTGCTGTCCTATGTCGCCCAGGGAAAGCCGTGTTTATGCTCTTTTATTCACACGTTACCTTCAAGACATAATGATCCCAGGGGATTTCCTCGGTCCAGAGAATATCAAATGGTGCTTTTTCACCCGGCACTAGATTATATGGGTCGGTGTAGGCAGATGCGGTGCCGACTACATTGCCTGAAACACCATAAAACGTGGCAATCACCTTGACGTAGGTGACGTTATGGTTTAGCCCGTTTTGCACCTCTCCTACGATATGCGTGTGGCCGATGGAATTGATATACGAACTATTGGAGAGGATTATTACACCAACTTCGACCGGAGGGGGCGGTATTGGTGTCGGAGTAGGAGTAGGCGTTGGTAACGGTGTCGGAGTAGGAGTCGAGCTAGGGCTTACCATTTCAGTAGATGACCCCATCGTTATGGTCACCTGGTCCACCGTGCCGTCGGCTTTAACGGTGTAGTTGACCGTTGCCCCCAGTTGCTCTGAAACGAACCGCAATGGTACGAAGGTCCGGCCATTCTTAATGAATGGAGCCACATCGAGTTGAATGGAATTGCCGTTCACCAGGGCGTTAGTATCATCAACAGTTAAGACGATTGTGGTCGGGCTGGCTC
>Ga0315288_10001601_pt1 | contig 29230 bp, 21 predicted proteins | sample YL17G11_20_MG_FD_203454 | JGI IMG/M metagenome (GOLD analysis project Ga0315288, IMG submission 203454) | Sediment microbial communities from Yellowstone Lake, YNP, Wyoming, USA - YL17G11_20 | ecosystem: Environmental > Aquatic > Freshwater > Lake > Sediment | place: USA: Wyoming | collected... | reverse complement strand
CCGACCTCCCCTGGACTGTGGCTGAACTTAACCAGCACGCCCTGGCGTGGGAGCGCGTCTACAACACGGTGCGCCCTCACCAGGCTTTGGGGTACAAGACGCCCAAGGAGTTTTTGGAGGAGCTCACTCTTGCGTGCCCTCCCTAGTGTCACCAATGTACTGGACGAGTACAACGTATAGCGCACACAAGTTCTATGTACTAGACTGATCGGGTGCCCGCGGAAGGACGCTTGACTCGTGACTGGTTTCATCGTCGACATGCACGTCCACACCGTGAAGGGAGCCTCCGACAGCAGCCTGACGCTGCAGCAGCTCGTGGAGGAGGCCCGCCGCATCGGCCTGGACGGTGTGAACATCAGCGAGCACGACCGCCTGTGGGACATCCACGAGATGGAGCGCTTCCGGCTCGATAGCGGCCTCTTCGCCGGCCGGGCCATCGAGGTGTCCACCGACCTCGGGCACATCATCGCCCTCGGGCTGGAACGCTACGTGTCCGGTATTCGCAAGGCGGCGGTCCTGCGGCAAGTGGTGACAGAGGCGGAAGGGTTCATGTGGGCGGCCCACCCCTTTCGCTGCTACTTCGACCCCGTCCACTTCCGCCGCGATGGACGCCCACAGCCGCACCTGGACCCCGAGGAGGCGGCCCGACTACCCATCTTCGCGCTGGTGGACGAACTGGAGGTGGCCAACGGCGGCTGCACAGCCCAAGAGAACGCGTTCGCCCTCAGGGTGGCGCGCATCCTGGACAAGCGTGGCATCGGTTGTAGCGACGCCCACTCTACGCACGGCCTGGGCTGCTTCGCGACTGTGTTCCAGCGGCCCCTCGTCGACGAGCGCGAACTCATCTCCGAGCTGCGGTCCGGCCGCTACTGTCCCGTCGAGGGCCTGCTCAGCGGGATGCCGACGGCCATCGGCGAGGGCGCTCTAAACACCGACGCTAGCTTCTCTCCCCGCGACTGACCGTGAGCACCTATGTAGCCCTGGACTTGGAGACCACCGGCCTCGATCCCGGCGGCGACGCTATCATCGAGGTGGGGGCCGTACGGTTCGGGCCGGACGGCGTGCAGGAGACGTTCTCCAGTCTGGTGAACCCGCCGCGTGCCGTCCCCTATCGCGTCCAGATGCTCACCGGCATAGCGCCGGAGGAACTGGCCGAGGCGCCTCCCTGGGAAACTGTGGCGCCCCGCCTGCAGGAGTTCGTGGGCGACCACCCGATCGTGGGGCAGAACGTGGTGAACTTCGACCTGCGCTTCCTGGCCGCGGCCGGCATCCGCCACAGTCCTACGGTGTACGACACCCTAGAGTTGGCGGTCCTCCTCTTGCCCCTGGTGCGTGAGCGCAGCCTAGCCGCTCTAGCGCGTCACTTCGCGATCCCGCTGCCCAACCACCATCGCGCCCTGCCCGACGCCGAGACCTCTCGCGAGGTGTTCCTGGCCCTGCGCACCTGCGCCGCCTCGCTGCCATCCAATGTCCTGGCCGAGGCCAGCCGGCTGGCCGGCGCCACTCGCTGGTCAGGGCGCGCTTTCTTCGCCGAGATCCTCGATGAACCCGCCTTGGCTGACCTTGCTGCCGTCATCGCCCCTCGGCCGGCGGCGCCCCAACCTCTCGTGCCGCACGCCGGCCGCCGGCGTGTCGAGCCGGCCGAGGTGGCGGCCCTGCTGCGCTCTCTCCAGCAGCGGCCGGACGTCCTGCCGGAGTTCGAGGAGCGGCCTGAGCAGCAGGCCATGGCCCAGGCGGTGGTCGAGACCTTCAACGATGACGGTCAGTTTATCGTGGAGGCGGGCACCGGTATCGGAAAGTCGCTGGCCTATCTTCTACCCGCCGCTTGCCACGCCGTCCGCAACAACGCCCGCGTCGTCATTTCCACCGCCACCATCAATCTCCAGGACCAGCTCCTCAACAAGGACATCCCTGCCGTCCAGGCCCTGCTGGCGGCTTCTTGGCCGGACGAGCAGCCCCTGGCGGCGGCCCAGCTCAAGGGCAAGCGCAACTACCTCTGCCTACGCCGCCACCTGGCCGCCCGCCACGCGCCCTCCCTCTCCGACGAGGAAGCCCGATTCCTCCTGCGCCTGCTCCTTTGGCTGGTGCAGAGCGAGACGGGCGACCGGGCGGAGCTAAGGTTGAGTCAGAACGAGGATACTCTCTGGCATCGCCTCTCGGCCCAGAACGAGGACTGCCTGGGAAGCTCGTGTCCCTTCGTCGCCGACGGCAGCTGCTTCCTGGTGCGGGCCCGGCGGCGGGCGGAGGCGGCGCACCTGGTGGTGGTGAACCACGCCCTGCTCCTCTCGGACGTGGCCGTGGCCGGCCGGCTGATCCCGCCCTACGACCACCTTATCCTCGACGAGGCCCACCACCTGGAGGAGCAGGCCACGCGCCAGTTGGGCTTCGAGGGGCGGGAGGCGGAGCTGGCAGCCTATCTGGACCGCCTCCACCGGCGGACGCGTGCCGCCGGGGCCGGCCTGACGGCCGCCGTTCGCCAGAGCGTGCGCGGTCTGGCGACGCCGTTGGGCCCCGCGGCGCACCTCAGCGGCCTGGCCGCCGCCCTGGGCGAGGCCACCGACCGGGTCCGGACGCGCCTGCGCGAGTTCAGTGACGCCGCCCGCGCTTTCATCCGCCAGCACAGCGAGGAGAGCGGCGACTACGAGCAGCGCTTGCTCTTGACCGGGGGCATCCGCGCCCAGCCCGACTGGACCGCCGTGGAGACGGCCTGGGAGAACCTGACCCTGACCCTGGCCGCCGGCGAAGATTCGCTGGCGCGACTCCACTCGGCTCTCAGTGACGCCGAGGGGCTGGGTCTCCTGGGTCAGGAAGGGCTGCTGAGCGAGACAGCCATCCTGCTGCAGACCGGACAGCAACTTCGAGAGGGAATGACCATTGCCATCCAGCGGCACGACCCTTCCTCCATCCAGTGGTTGGCCGAGGGCGGGCCGGCAGGTGTCGGCGTGGCATGGGCGCCCCTCGATGTCGCTTCGCTTCTCCAGGAGCGCCTCTACGCCGACAAGCGGAGCATCGTGCTCACCGGCGCCACCCTGGCAAGCCGTTCTTCTTTTCGCTACATCCGACAACGGCTGGGCCTAGAGGACGCCCGCGAACTTCTGCTGGGCTCCCCTTTTGACTATCAGAAGGCAGCCCTCATCCTCTTGCCTACCGACCTGCCGGAGCCGAATCACCGCGACTACCCGCCGGCCCTCCAAAGGGCGTTGGTGGAGCTGTGCCGGACGACCGAGGGACGGGCCCTGGTTCTCTTCACATCCCATGCCGCACTGCGGGTGGCCCACGCGGCGATTCGCGGGCCGCTGGGCGAGCAGGGCATCGCTGTGCTGGGTCAGGGCATCGACGGGACGCCCCAGTACCTTCTGCAGTCGCTGAAGCGCAACGCCAAGACTGTCGTCCTGGGGACGGCCAGCTTCTGGGAAGGCGTCGACGTTGTGGGCGAGGCGCTCTCATTGCTGATCCTGGCCCGGCTGCCGTTCAGCGTCCCCAGCGAGCCCATCTTCGCCGCCCGCTCGGCTCAGTTCGAAGACCCGTTCAACGAGTATGGTCTACCCCAGGCGGTGCTGCGCTTCAAGCAGGGCTTTGGGAGGCTCATCCGCAGCAAGACCGACCGCGGCGTGGTGGTGGTGATGGACCGCCGCATCAAGAGCAAGGCCTACGGGCGAGTCTTTCTGGAGTCCCTGCCGCCGTCCCGGGTGGAGGAAGCGCCCCTGGACGAACTGCCCCAGCGGGTCGCCGACTGGCTGAGAGGGAAGGACAAGCGTGGTGCCTGAGACGCCGTACGCCGCCGAGGACGCTGAGCTGACAGCCGTCCTCTCGCCGCCGCTGGAACGCGACATCGAGGCCATCGCCCGCTGGTACGACAAGGCGACGATGTTGGCTGGCTCGCCCACCCCTCCGAATGAGCTGCTCGATTCCACCGGCCGCAGGCGAACCCTGGTCCTGACAGACGGCACGAACCGGGAGCCCGTGGGCCTGATACTGGTGGCTTTGGACGACCCCGAGCCCGGCTGGGCCACGGTCGACCTGCTGGCCATAGCTCGCCAAGAAGAGCGAGACATAGGCGCGTTGGGTGTCTTTCTACTGGAGGCGCACCTTCAGAGAGAGGCGAGCCATATTCGGGCCGCCGCACCCCTCGACGTGGCGCTAGCGCTCTACTTCTGGCTCAGGCTGGGCTATCGCCCCGCCGTCTTCGAAGGGCGGTTGTGGATGATACGGGACTTGGAGGGGTAGAAGGAGAAGAGCCATGCAGGACGTCCTCCGCTACATCGAAGAGCACCAGGACGAGGCCATCGACGAATTGATCCGCCTGGTGCGCTTGCCCAGCGTCAGCGCCCAAGGCGGGGCGACCCAGGAGACAGCCGAGCTGCTGGAGAGGACGCTCAAGGAGCTGGGCTTCCGGGTCGACATCGTGCCCAAGCCGGGCGGCAACGCCGTCGTCCTCGCTGAGCTGGCCGGCGCCTCGGCCAGGACGCTCCTCTTCTACAACCATTACGATGTCCAACCGGCCGAACCGCTGGAGCTCTGGTCGTCGCCGCCCTTCGAGCCCGCCGTCCGCGAAGGCAAGATCTACGGCCGCGGCGTCTCCGACAACAAGGGCAACATCGCGGCGCGTCTGGCTGCAATTCGCGCCTTTCGAGCGGTGCGCGGGCAGGCGCCGGTTAGTATCAAGTTCTGCATCGAAGGGGACGAAGAGATGGGCAGCCCCGGCATCGAGCCGTTCGTGGCGGAGCACGCTGACCGCCTGGCCGCCGACGCCTGCATCTGGGAGGGTAGCGGCGTCAACTGGCAGGGGCAGCTCCAGATCATGCTCGGCGTGAAGGGCATTCTCTACGTCGAGCTCGTGGCCACGGGCGCCAACCGCGACGCTCACTCCTCCTACGCCACGGTCGTTCCCAACCCCGCCTGGCGCCTGGCGTGGGCCCTGGCCAGCCTCAAAGACGCCGACGAGAACATCCGGATCGCCGGCTTCTACGACAGCGTGCGGCCCTCCACGGCCGCCGAGCGGGCGGCGGTGGAGGCCATGCCTTCCGAGGAGGATCATACCGCCGAGAGCCTGGGCCTGACGGGGTTTCTGAAGGACGTGCGCGGCCTCGACTACCGCCTGCGGCACATCTTCGAGCCGACGTGTAACATCGCCGGACTCAGCGCCGGCTACGAGGGCAGCGGCGTCAAGACCGTGCTCCCCTGCCTGGCCACTGCCAAGCTGGACTTCCGCCTGGTGCCGGACCAGACGCCGCACGAGATTCTCGCGAAGCTGCGCCGCCATTTGGACGCCGAGGGTTTCGCGGACATCGAGGTGCGGCACCTATCGAGTGAACGGCCGGCGCGCACACCGATCGACCATCCCTTCGTGGGTATCGTGCGAGAGGCAGCCCGCGAGGTCTACGACGCCGAGCCGCTGGTAGGCCCCAGCACGGCCGGCACCGGCCCTCTCCATCCCTTCGCCGAGACGCTGGCACTGCCCACCGCCGATTGCGGCGTGGGCTACCCCGATGCCCGCATTCACGCCCCGGACGAAAACATTCGCCTGGTCGACTTCGTGAGGGGTGCCCAGCACGTGGCGGCCATCCTGGAGCGGTTCGCAGCCAGCTAGCGCTCGGCGTCCAGAAACGGCTCGTCCTCGGCGGGCAGGGGATCGCCCCGCAGGCAGGGGTCGCAGGCGTACTCCAGCGCCCCGTAGGTGTCGTTCACCCACACGCGGCCGCAGTCCTTACCCGCCAAGTCCCGGCGCAGCGCCAAGTGGAACCGCAGGCCGCACCAATTGCAGACCGCTGAGTTGTTGTCGTCGGCGGGCTCGCCGCACGTCCGGCAGACGAGCGGTGGCTCGGGCCAGCTCATCGCGACCTGCCTCCTCCCGCGAGGAAGCTCCGCACCACCGCCATCTCCTCGTTGCGGTTGTGAACCCGGCCGTCGAGTTTGGCCGCCCGCAGCATTCGTAGCGCTTCCCCCATCATCGGGCCACGCGCCACGCCGAGCCTCTCGAGCGCCCGCCCGTCGAGGTCGGTCTTGACATAACGCCAATAGTCGAGATAGCGCCTGAGACGCCGTCGGAGCGTAGGAGACGGCGCGACGAGTGCCCAGCCGTGGAGGCTGACCTCCGGATAGGGTTCCAGGCGCGCGCCGGCCTGGCTGGGCCGGAGCCGCGCTTGGGCCAGGCCGGCGATTTCGCAACCGAGGGCGGCGCCGCCCTCGGTTGCGCGCCGCTCGCGGGTGGTTAGTGCGAGACGGTGGGCAACGGCGCTTGCCTCCTGTGGGGAGAGGCGAGTGCCGAGGAGCGCCAGGCAGAGGCCGGGGTCCAAGGGCGCTCGCCGCCGGGCCGCTCGGAAAGCGGCGGCCAGCTCACGGTCGAAGGTGAGGGCGGGGTGCAGCGCCGGCAAGACGCCCAACTGTTGACAGCGCAGGAGGACCGCCTCCGGCCGCTCCTCGGCGAGCAGGCGCAGCAGTTCCTGGCGCACCCTGGCGCCGCTTATCGTGTCTAGATAGGAGACATCTCGCTGCAGGAGGATGCGCGTCTCCGCTTCGAGGCGAAAGCCCAGGCGAACGGCGTAGCGGATGGCGCGCAGAATACGGGTGGCATCGTCGACGAAGCTGCGGGGATGCAGGACGCGCACGACGCCTCGGCGCAGGTCCGCCCAGCCCTTGCAGGGGTCCAAAAGGATTCCGCGCTCCGGCCCGGAGATGGCGAGGGCCAGGGCGTTGACGGTGAAATCACGGCGCGCCAAGTCCTCGCCGATGGACGCCGGCTGTACCCGCGGCAGGGCGCCCGGGCGGGCGTAGCTCTCCGCCCGCGCCATCGCCAGGTCGATCCGCGCGCCCTCCACTTCTAGCGTCACCGTGCCGAACTCTCGATGGGTTATCAAGCGGCCGCCGAGCGCCGACGCGGCAGCGGCGGCTAATGAGTGGACCTCACCTTCGGCCACCAGGTCCACGTCCAGCAGGTCGCGGCCCAGGGCCAAATCGCGGACACAGCCGCCCACCAGGTACAGCGTCCACCCCTCTGCGTCGGCCGCCCGTGCCACCGGTGTGAGAGCGCCCGCGACCTCGGTTGGCAGCGTCTGTTGAAGCTTAGCGAGGAGTTCCGCTGCTTCGGTTAGCCCTCGGTCCTTCGCCTTGGTCATCACTATCGTATCGGCTTGCGCTTGACAAACAGCCGCAGCGTTCCTATCATGTCTGAGCCCGTTGTTGGCCCCGGCCAAGGGAGCGCGGCGGTGCACCAGATACGCCGCTCGCAAGCGCCAACGCCAGGCAGAGTCTGAGGAGAGAGAGTTTTACTGCTGAGTTTAGCCATTTGCGAGCCAGAACCTTGGAGCGCTCTCACCTAGCCCAGCTCCAGAAGGCCCTGGGGTTGAAGTTCAAACACCGGTCGCTGCTGGAGCAGGCGCTCGTGCATCGCTCCTATCTTAACGAGGCCCGTGCTCAGGGGCTAGAGTCGAACGAGCGGCTGGAGTTCCTGGGCGACGCAGTGCTGGGCCTCGTCGTCTCTCAGGAGCTCTGCGCCAACTTCCCCGACCTCGACGAAGGCGAACTCACCCGACTGAAGACTTCCCTCATCCGTTGGGAGACCCTGGCCCGCGCCGCGGAGCGGCTGGCCGTGGGCGAGTACCTGATGCTGGGTCGCGGGGAAGAAGGTACCGGCGGTCGCCAGCGGCCATCGAACCTGGCGCGCGCTTTGGAAGCCGTGATCGGTGCCGCCTTTCTGGACCGCGGTCTGGACAAGACGCGCCAGTTCGTCCTGCGTTGCCTGGCGCCCGACATCGCTCGTGTGGAGACCGGGCAGGTGGCCCTCGATAGCAAGTCGCGCCTCCAGCAGTTGGCCCAGAGCTACTGCCACGAGACCCCCATCTACCGGACGGTGGCTGCCAATGGTCCGGACCACGCCAAGGTCTTCACGGTAGAAGTACAGGTGGCCGGCCGTACGCTCGGACGCGGCAGCGGCCGCAGCAAGAAAGAGGCCGAGATCGAGGCCGCCAGTCAAGGCGTCGAATCCATCCTGGCCAGCGAAGGCCCCTTGCCACAGGCGAGCAGCCCATGCATCTGAAGCGGCTAGACATCCAGGGGTTCAAGAGCTTCGCCAACCGGACGAGCTTCGAGTTTGGGCCGGGCATGACGACCATTGTTGGACCCAACGGCTCCGGCAAGAGCAACGTCTCCGACGCCCTGCGCTGGGTGCTGGGTGAGCAGAGCGGTCGCCTTCTGCGGGCCCGCCGCCTGGAAGACGTCATCTTCGCCGGCAGTTCCCGGCGTCAGCCGGCCAATGCCGCCGAGATTACCCTGACGCTGGACAACAGCGACCGCTGGCTGCCCCTGGACTTCGCCGAGGTGGCCATCAGCCGTCGCGCCCGCCGTTCGGGCGAGAGCGATTTCTTCATCAACCGCAAGCGGGTGCGCCTGAAGGACGTGGCCGATCTCTTCATCCGGGCCAGCGCCAGTCAGAGCAGCTACGCCATCATCGGCCAGGGGTTGGTGGAAACCGTCCTCAGCCTCCGCCCCGAAGAGCGCCGTCTCCTCTTGGAGGAGGCCGCCGACGTCCAGCGCTACCGCCTGCGCATCGAGGAAAGCCAGGGCCAGCTTGCCGCGACCCGCGAGAACGTGGACCGCGCCCGCCTTCTGGTTGGGGAGATCGCTCCCCGTCTCGCCCAGCTCGAACGGCAGGCCCGTCGCGCCGAACGGCACAGCCAGATCAGCCGCGAGCTCAACGACGCCCTCCGCTCCTGGTACGGCCACCTGTGGCAAGAGGCGCAGTCCCGGCTCCGAGCCGCCCGCGCCGCCCTGGCCCTCGCTCAGCAGGAAGAAGCGAGAGCGGAGGCGGAGATCAAGACCTGGGGCGAGCAGCTTGCCGCTGTGCGCGAGGAGCTGTCCCGCCGCCGCTCAGCCATCGCCGGCCACGCTTCGCAGCGCCAGCGTCTCACCGAGCAGATCGCCCTTCTCCAAGAGCGAACAGCCAACGCCCGTCAGCACCAAGGGAGCGTGCTGGGGCGCCGCCAGCAGCTCAAGCTAGAGCTGGAGGCCATGGAAAAGGAGATGCTCAACCTGGCTCGCGCCTCGGTGGATGACAGCCGCCGCGGCCTCACGCTCGAGCAAGATCTGGAGACGGCCCGCCGGGCCTTGGCGCAGGCTCAGGAGGAGATGGGCAACCTGGAGCAGGAGGCCTCCGGCATGCAGCGCCAGGCGGCCGCCGGCGAAGAGAAGACCGCACGCGCGCGTGCTGCCTTTAGCGACGCCGAGACCCGCCTGCGCACCGTCAGCGAAGGCCGCTCGCGCATCGATGAAGAACGGTCTCAGCAGGAGGAGCGCCGCCGCGCTTTGGTCTCGCAGATGGCACAGGCCGCCCGCACCCTCACCAGCCAGCGCCGTGAGGAGCGGCGCCTGAACGAGAACACGGCCGCCGCTCTCACCGAGCAGGACGCCCTAAGGGCCCGCATGCTCAAGGGACAGGCCGCCCTGGCGGCCTTGGAGGAGAACTCTCGCGGCCGTGAGCTGGAGACGGAGCGCCTCCAGGCGCGCCTCAGCGTCCTCACCGACGCCCAGCAAGCCTGCGAAGCCCGCACCCGCGCCGCCACCAACCTCCCCGCGCTTCCCTCTCCCTCCGCGGAGACGCCCGTTCACGGCCTTCTGGGAGTGCTGAGCAGCCTCATTCGCGTACCCAAGGGGCTCGAGCGGGCGATCGAGGCGGCGATGGCCGATAACCTCCAGGCCATGGTGGTGGAGCGCCAGAAGGACGCTCTGGCTGCCATCGAGGCCCTGGCCAAGCAGGAAGCCGGCCGCGTGGTCATCTTCCCCCTCGACAGCCTCAAGGAGGTCTACCCGCTCAACATCATGAAAGAGCGCGGCGTCGTCGGCGTGGCCAGCCGCTTGGTGAAGTCGGAGGAGCGCTTCCGACGGGTGATCGACACGCTGTTGGGCCGCACGATCGTTGTCGACGACCTCGATACCGCTCTGCGCGTCCTGCGCCGCGGGATGGGCAGCGTGGTCACCCGCGCCGGCATCCTCCTCCACCCTGTGGGGTCCGTCGCCACGGGGCGGCCTACCAGCGAAGGCAACGTCTTCACACGCCACCAGGAGCTGGTCTCCATCCCTCGCGCCATCGAGCGCCTGGCACGCTCGCGCGAGGGCGCGGAAGAGGAGACTCAGCGCCTGCGCGCCGCCATCGCAGAGGACGAGGGCAGGCTGCAGACCGTAGCAGAGACGCTGACTGCGCTTCAGAAGCAGCGCGCCTCGGTGCAGGACGCTCTGACCCAAGGCCGCCGCCTGCTCGCCCAGTGGAAGGGCGAGCTACGCTGGCTTATCACCAGCCGGCAGCGCTCGGCTCACCAGTCCGCTGCGCACGCCCAGGAGGTCCAGCAGTTGGAGCAGGACAAGGAGCGCCTCCTCGCTCAGGCCGCTGAGGCCGAGGAGGTGGCCCAGTACCTGCGCTCAGGGGCGAGCATGGTGACCCAGCGGCGCCAGGCCATCCTCCAGAACGTCACCGAGGCCAGCACCACGGTCGCCTCCCTTGATGGGGAGCAACGCTCGCTGACCGTCCTGCGGGACACCCGTCAGACTACTCTGGCCCGCCTGGACGCCCAGATGACCGCCCGCCAGGCCGAGCTTCGTGGCCTGGAAATGGAGACCACCTCCCTCACTGATACCGCCGAGGCCGACTGGCGAGAGGTGGAGAAGCTGATGCAGGAGCTGCGCCGCTTCGCCGACGAACTGGAGCCTGCGCAGGAAACGATCGCCGGCCTGGAGGACCAGGAGCGCGACACGCAGGCCCGCGAAACTGGGGCTCATAGGCGCCTCCTGGCCGCCGAGCGCCGACGCCTGGAGGTGGAGGCGGACCTGCGCCACCGCCAGGAGGACGTGGAGAACCTTCGCCAGCGCATCGAGGCCGACAGGCTGATGGTGGGGAACAGCGGCGAAGTGGTGCCGGCCCGCCGGGCCGAGGACAGCGCCCCCTGGTCGCTCCCCGGCGACGGCGACCGCGAAGGCAACGGCCGCACTTCCACTCCGAGCAGTTCGGCGTCTGATCGAACGTCCTTGCCGCCGATCGCCGGCGGCGCGATCATCGACCCGGAGACCATGCAGGAGCGCATCCAGCGCCTACGCTCTCAGCTCCGCGCAATTGGCCCCGTCTACCCTCAGGTCGAATCCGAGTACGCCGAGCTGAAGGAGCGCCACACCTTCCTGACGTCGCAACTGTCCGACCTGGAGACCGCCGAGCATTCGCTCCTCCAGGGGATAGAGGAACTGGACGCCGTCATCTGCGAGCGCTTCGAGGCCACCTTCCACAAGGTGGCGGAGGAGTTCAGCCGCTATTTCAAGACCTTCTTCGGCGGCGGGCAGGCCAAGCTCGTCCTCACGACGCCCGATGACTACCGCACGGCGGGCGTGGACATCGTCGCTCAGCCGCCGGGCAAGCGACTCCAGAGCCTGAGCATGCTCTCCGGCGGCGAGAAGGCGCTGACCGCGGTAGCCCTGCTCTTCGCCCTCCTCCAGACCAACCCCTCTCCGTTCTGTGTCCTGGATGAGGTGGACGCCATGCTGGACGAGGCTAACGTGGGGCGCTTCGTGAACGCGCTCCAGGAACTGGCGCACCGCAGCCAGTTCATCGTCATCTCGCACAACCGTCGCACCATCGAAGTCTCCGACGCCATCTACGGCGTGTCCATGGCCGAAGATAGCATCTCGCGCGTCCTCTCCCTCCGCCTCAGCGACGTCTGCGAGAACTGACCTTCCACCCGCTCACCCTGAGCTTGTCGAAGGGTGAGTCGACGCTCATGATTCGGCAGGCTCTTCGATTTGTCGCGCGCCGGGTTCCGTTTGCCCCATAGCTAAGGCAGGCGATATAATGCCTTCGCTCTAGGAAGAGACGCCGCTGTGGCGGCAACTCGAAAGATGCGCAAACCTCATGCCGTCTCACAATCACCGATGACCAGGGCCCAAGGCTTTGGCCGGCTCGCCGCCTGGCGCGACTGCGTTGCCGCCAGGCTGGCGCGCTCCTCCACCTTCGTCAAGTTCAGTATCGTCGGCACCATCGGTTACCTGGTCAATCAGTTCTTCCTGTACCTCTTCTACGATTCGCCCGCCTTCCCCTTCCTGCCCGATAAGGGTACCAACGCCCACATCGTCTTCTTCACCCATCCTGACGTCCGACTGCTCATCGCTACCGTCGTGGCGGTGGAACTGGCCATCCTGTCCAACTTCCTCTGGCACAACATCTGGACCTTCAGCGATCGCAGCCGGCGTCTACCCCTGCTCCTCCGCCTGGTCACATTCAACGTCACCTCCATCGGCAGTCCTATCATCTCGGTCACCACGGTCAACGTTCTTACCCCGCACTTCGAAGTCAACGCCTACATCGCCAACTCCATCGGCGTCGCCTTGGGCATGACCTGGAACTGGGTCTGGAACACGCAGCTCATCTGGCGCAAGGGCAAGGAGCCCGTCTGACCGCCTGCCGATGACCAGCGAACCACGCCTCTCCCTGGTGATCCCCGCCTATAACGAGGCGCCCAACCTCCGCCGCGGCATCCTCCAACAGGTGGCCGACTACCTGACGGGCCAGCCGTACCCGCACGAGGTGCTGATCGTGGACGACGGGAGCCAGGATGAGACGGCAGCCCTGGTGGAAGATTTCGCGCGAGACCACCCGAGCTTCTCTCTCCTGCACGAGCGCCATCGAGGCAAGGCGATGGCCGTGCGCGCCGGAGCGCTGGCCGCCCGCGGACGCTATGTGCTCTTCGCCGACCTGGACCTATCGACACCTCTCACCTACATCGAGCCGTTCCTGGAGCTGATGGACGGCGGTTGGGACATCGTAATCGCCTCTCGCGACGCCAAGGGCGGTGCGCGCCTGGGCGTGCCCTTGGAGCGGCGCATGATGGGCAAGGTGTTCGGCCTCCTGGTGCGACTCCTCCTCCTGCCGGGGATCCGTGATAGCCAGTGCGGTTTCAAGGTCTTCCGCCGCGAGGTGGCCCACGACCTCTTCCGCGGCCTGCGCGTATTCCAGGCCAGGACCGGAGAGGTCACCGGGCCGCGGGTCACCGCGTTCGACGTCGAGCTCTTGCTCCTGGCCCGCAATAAGCGTTACACCATCCGCGAGGTCCCGGTGCTTTGGCGCCATGTGGAGACCAAGCGGGTGAACCCTTTGCTGGATTCGTACCGCATGTTGCGCGAGGTGCTTGCCATGTGGTGGGATAACCGCCGCGGACGGTACGGCCCGCCTCACTAGCGCGCTTGATCCATTCTGGCGGCCGATGCTATGATCCAGCCGACCGCCCCCGGCACGGGAGGTTCTATCTGTTCAGACGGCTGGGCCGCACCCCGCAGTCCGAAGACAAGACCACCGACGCCCTCGACCGCACCCGCCGCACCTGGTTCCGGCGGGTAGCGGGACTTTTCGAACGCTCTCGCATCGACGACGAGCTTTGGGAAGAACTCGAGGAGCTCCTCATCGGCGCCGACGTCGGCGTCGCCACCACCACCAGCCTCATCGAACGCCTGCGCACTCGGGTAAGGGAGGAGGGGTTGAAGCAGCCGGAAGAGGTGCGACGGGCCCTGAAGGAAGAACTGGCGACCATTCTCGCCGTGGATAGCAGCGCCGGCCAGCTGTGGAGCGGCGAGACGGGAACAACTGCTCCCAAGCCCGCCGTTATATTGGTGGTGGGTGTTAACGGTACCGGCAAGACTACGAGCATAGCCAAGCTGGCCGCCGGCCTTCAGGCTGAAGGCAAACACGTCGTGCTCGCTGCGGCCGACACCTTCCGCGCCGCCGCCATCGAACAGCTTCGCCAGTGGGGCCAGCGGGTGGGAGTGGAGGTCGTGGGCCATCAGCAGGGGGCCGACCCCGGCGCGGTGGTCTTCGACGCCCTCAGCGCGGCCCAGAGCCGCGGCGCCGACGTCTTGATGATCGACACGGCCGGTCGCCTTCACACTAAGGCCAACCTGATGGAGGAGCTGCGCAAGATCCAGCGCGTCATCCAGCGGAAAGACCCCTCGGCGCCCCACGAGGTGCTGCTGGTGCTGGACGCCACGATGGGCCAGAACGCCCTGCTCCAAGCCAAGTACTTCACCGAGGCGGTGCCAGTGACAGCCATCCTCCTGGCCAAGCTCGACGGGACAGGCAAGGGGGGCATAGTCTTCGCAGTCTGCGACCAACTCGGCATTCCGGTGCGGTTTGTGGGAACCGGCGAGGGCGAGGACGACCTGGCCTCATTCCAGGCGGACGAGTTCGTTGAGGCCCTGTTCGCTTAGCCTCCGCCGGGGGCTGGGCGCCGAACGACGATGAGAGAAACCCTGATCTGGTGGTCTGCCATCCAGCTTGTGGGGCTGATCGCCTTCCCGCTGACGTTTGCCTTCTTCCAACGACTACCCGACCGCGGCTACGCCTTCGCCAAGCCCCTGGGCCTGGCCCTCCTGGGCTACATCCTCTGGATGGGCGCCACTATCGGCCTGTTCCCCAATGGGCGGGGCGCCGTAATCCTCATCCTCGCCGTCCTGGCGCTGGTGTCCTTTGTTGTCGCCAGTCGTCGCTGGCGGGAAATGGGCGAGTTCCTCAGCCGTGGCTGGATGTACGTGCTCTTCGTCGAGGCCCTGTTCGCCGTCGCGCTCGTTGTGGCGGCCTACCTGCGTTCCTACGTCGCCGAGATCGCCTGGACAGAGAAGCCGATGGACATCGCCTTCCTGAGCGCCGTGGTGCGCGACCATCAGTTTCCCGCGCAAGACCCCTGGCTAGCCGGGCATTCGGTGCCCCTGTATTACTTCGGTCACGTCATGATCGGCGCTCTCACTCTGTTCACCGGCCTGCGCACCGGAGTCACGTTCAACCTCGGGCTGGCCCTTATCGGCGCCCTCTCCGCTGTCGCCATCCTTGGCCTCGTCTATAACCTGCTCGTCGTCCACGGCCGTTCGCGGGCGGCGATGGTCTTCGGGATGGTGGCGGTAGGCCTTCTGCTGGTGCTGGCCAACATGGAGGGCCTGTTCGAGCTGATGGCCCGCCATGGGGTGGGCAACGCCCGTTTCTACGAGTTCGTGGGCATCGATGGCCTGACCGGTCCCACCGACTGTAAGGCGAACGCCGGCGACTGCACGGAGTGGTATCCTACGGCTTGGTGGTTCTGGTGGCGAGCTACCCGCATCGCCACCCAGTGGGACTGGCGGGAGTTTCCCTTCTTCACCTTTATGCTGGGCGATCTCCACGCCCACCTGCTCTCGATACCCTTCGTGTTGATGGCCATGGCCATCGGTCTTAACACCCTGCGCTGGCAGGGGCCGCTGGTAGGCGGGATGTGGCCGGGCATCGCCCAGGCCCTGAACCGCCTGCGCGACAACGTGGGGCATCAGTCTCCCGGTACGGCGGCCCCGTCCTCGGTGGCGCCGGTGCCGCCGGAGGCCTATGCCGTAGCCGCCGAGCGCAGCTTGGGGCTGGTGGCTTCTGCCTGGGAAGGATTCACGTTCTGGGTCGCCCATCCGGCACGGTTCCTAACCATGTCCGTCCTGCTGGGTTCCCTGGGCTTCATCAACTCGTGGGACCTGCCCACATTCTTGGGCCTGGTGTGCTTTGGCGCCGGCGTGCGGAACTACCTGAGCGAGGGCCGGCTGAGCGTCAGCGTCATCGGCCGGACGCTGGGCTTCACCGTGCCCCTGGCGGTGTTGTCGTTCGCTCTCTACCTACCGTTCTACGTGAACTTCCACCCTGTGGGCGGAGCGATCCTGCCCATCCAGCTCGCGACCATCGACACATGGCCACCCATCGAGACTATGGCCACGCGGCCCCATCACTTCTTCTACCTGTGGGCCACCATCCTCTGGCCCACCCTCACTTTCGCCGTCATCGCCCTCGGCCCCTGGCACCTGAACCGCTCGATCCTGCGCTGGGCGTTGCTGCCGGCCTTCGTGCCCTTCCTGGCCTGGCTCTTCCTGGTGCTGGCGAGGCACGGGCCGCTAGGCCTCATCGACGAGATCCAAGTTCGCGGCCCGTGGTGGATCACACTGGTCTTTCTGCTAGTGGCGGTGACTGTCCCTGCCCTGGCCTTCGGCCGCTATTTACTGAGGGCGCGGGAGAAGGAGAACGAGGAGCGTCAGTGGGACGAGAACCTGGCCTTTGTCCTGGCGGTGGCCGGGGCCGCGATACTCATCCTGCTCGGTACGGAGCTGTACTGGGTGCAGGACCCGGTCAACGTGCGCTCCAACACCGTCTTCCGGCTGAACTATCAGTCCTGGATCATGCTCGCGGTCAGCGGCGCCGTGGGCCTGTACTACATCACCTCACGCTGGCAGCTGAAGAGCGTCCTGACCTCGGCTCCTCGACTGCTGTGGGTGGCGGGCACGATATTCTTCATCGGCGCCGGTCTGGTCTACCCGGTTATCGCCACTATGAACCGCACCGTGGGTTTCCGGACCCACCCGTATCTCGACGGGCTGGCGGCGATGCGCGCCGGAGACCCGTCCGAGTTCGAGGCCGTGCGCTGGCTGGAGGATAACGTCCAGGGGACGCCCACCATTCTCGAGGCCGTGGGCGGCGACTACAGCGTCTACGGCCGCATCTCGTCGCGCACCGGTCTGCCAACGCTGCTGGGCTGGCCCGACCACGAATACCGCTGGCGCGACTCCTGGTCGGTGCAGGGGACGAAGATGCCCGACCGCGCCGAGAGCGGCGCCGCGCCGGGAACCTGCCACGACGGCAAGGACAACGACGGCGACGGCAGCATCGACGGAAACGATACCGACTGCCGCGTCGACCTGGACGTGAAGCAGGCCTACCAGACCACCAGCCCGGAGGAGGCTCGCGCGATCCTGGAGACGTATGGCGTGAAGTACGTGTACCTCGGGTCGTTGGAGCGAGAAGCCTACGGCGACGCAGGCCTGGCCAAGTTCGCATCCTTCATGGAGGTGGCATTTCAGAACAGCGGCGTCACTATCTATCGCATGCCTGACACGGGGGTGGTCTCCGTCCGCGCCCCGTGAGACGGCCCGCTATGCCTGCCGCAACTGATCCCCAGGAAGCACCTCCTGTCTTGTCGGCGCCGGTCGCCGACAAGACCGAGTCTGCCGTGTCGGCAACGGCCTCCGGCTTCTCGATAAGTCTTGAGGTTGTCGTCTGGCTGGCCGTCATCGCCGTGGCCGCTACCCTGCGCCTGGCGCGGCTGGAGCACCTTCCCTTGACCATCGACGAGTCGGTGCGGGCCCTGGCCTCCTGGCAGACGGCGGCGGGCAACGTCCCTGACAACTGGACCGGCGACTTGACCCAGGCCCTGACTGCCTACCTGTTCGCTATCTTTGGAGCGGGCGACCAACTGGCGCGTCTGACGCCTGCCCTTTTGGGCTGTCTGGCGGTCGCGCTCTGTTGGCCGCTGGCGCGCTACGCGTCCGCCCCGGGCGCACTGGTGGCTGCGGGCCTGCTGGCCATCTCGCCGCTGCTTGTACACTTCTCGCGCAGCGGCCTGCCCTACGCCGCCGGAGCCGCCCTCTCGTTGGGCATGGTGGTGGCGCTCTTCGCCTTCCTGAAGTCGCGTTCACCCGTTAGCCTCTTCGCCCTGGTCCTGGCCGCCGGCTTCGCCCTGGGCAGCGACGCCATCGCTACCTCCACGGTCATCCTGCTATTGGTGTTTCTAGTGCTGGAGGCCACGACGTTCCGCTCGCCGGCGGTGGGAGAGGCCCTGACCGAAGTGAGACGAAGCCCGGCCCTGGCCGTCAGCGCCCTGCTCGTCTTCCTGGGCGCGTTGGAGCTTGCGGTCACCCGCTTCGGCACCGATATCGACCGAGTGAGCCTGCCGGGCCTTCGCCTCTGGGCCGACATGTTCGACCTGCCCCGCGATAGCCTTCCCTGGCACTTCCACCCCGGCCTGCTCATTAGCTACGAAGCGCCCGCCCTGGTCTTGGGGACGCTGGGTTACGCATGGGTCGTCTACCGCTGGGTGAGGGCGGGCGCCGACGGAGTGCCGCTTTTCCAGCGCTTCCTCGTTGTCTGGACGACCGGCGCCGCCCTCATCATCGCGATCACGACTCGTCGCGAGGCAGGGCAGGTCGTCCTGCTGCTCCTGCCGCTGGCCCTGCTGGCGGGCTGTTGGCTGGAGTCCCTGCTTGCCGAGCTAAACGTGGCCGCGCTTGTGCGGTCGCTGGCGTTCCTTGTGCCGGTGCTGTTCGCGCTGGGGTACGTGGTCCTCGAGCTCACTGCATGGGCCCAGAATCCCGATGCCAACGAACCCAACAGGGCACTGCTCGTGTTGGTGGTAGGCGGCAGCATCGCTTTGCTCTGGCTTGCCTGGAGCTACTTGGGGCGCGGCGCCATCACCGGTTACTTTGTCCTGGGCTCGCTGGTCTCGCTGGTCTTCCTGGTGCACGGCGCCGCGTCTGTCGCCTACGGCCGCGGGAGCGAGTTTCTGGCCGACCAGCGTCCAGACCAGCAAGTGCAGCAGTTGGAAGGGCAACTCGACACGCTGGCCCGCGAACAAGGCCCGGTGGCCGCTGACTTGTCCTTCTTGCCAGCGCTGGGGTGGTACCTGCGCGATGTGCCCGGCCTGGTGTTCGCCGCCTCGCCGCCAGCCGAGGCTGTGGCCTATCTCGCCGTGCCGGGCGAGCCCGCGCCCGCAGGCTTCCGCGCCGAGCGAACGTGGCCGGTGGCCCAGGGATGGTTGCCGCACACCATCGACCCGCTGGACTGGTGGCGATGGCTGGTTTACCGTGAGCCTTACGGTGGTCTAATATCGACTCAAGCTGACTTACTGGTGAAGGGACCATGACCGAATCGCCTCTGACAAACGTAGCCGCGGCTCCCCGAACGAGCCCTCTGGCACGTCTGGCCAGCTTCCGCCTGCTGCTGACCTGGGAGGTCGCTCTCTACGTCCTGCTCATCGCCGGCGGGGGCGCGCTGCGCTTCTGGGACCTGGGCGCCCGCGCCTTCCACCACGACGAGAGCCTGCATGCCACCTACGCCTGGTACCTCTTCGACGGCCGTGGCTACGAGCACATGCCGATGATGCACGGCCCCTTCCAGTTCTTCGGCCGCGCCTTCTTCTACGTTCTCTTCGGCCCCAGCAACTACACCGCGCGGATGCTTGATGCCACCGTCGGCACCGCGCTAATAGCAATGCCCTTGCTGCTCCGCCACCGCCTCGGCCGGGTGGGCGCGCTGGCGGCGGCGGCCTTCCTCGCGCTCTCGCCGACGGTGCTCTACTTCAGCCGCTTCGCGCGGGAAGACATCCACGTCACTTTTTGGACGCTGGCGCTGGTCGTCTGCATGTGGCGCTACATCGACGAGGGTCGCCATCGCTGGCTGTTCTTTACAGCCGGCCTCCTGGCCCTGAGCTTCGCCACCAAAGAGACTACCTATCTCAACGTGGGCGTCTTCCTCATCTTCCTCGAGGTGTGGATGGCTCACAGCCTGACCGCCCGCGCTCGCCAGATGAACAACCTGGACTCGTTCTCTGCCGTCTGTCTGTTCATCCTGTTGGTGCCCACCGCCTGGCTTGTCGTCGCGCTGCGCCCATTCCTCGGCCAGAGCTGGCGCAAGTTCCTGGGGGCCGACGAGGTGCCTCGTCAGGCTGATCTCCTTATCATCCTCGGAACGTTGGCGGCGCCGCAGTTATCGGCTTTCATCCAGAAACCCTTCGAATGGTTCTTCGGCTGGACGGACGCCGATTTCGCCCGCCACATGTTCACCATCAACCTCGGCCCGATCAGCGGGCACGAGGACGTGACGCGCGAGGAGTTCATCGGGTTCTTCACGGTGGTTGCGCTGATCGGATCGACCGCTGTGGTCGGCCTGCGCTGGAACCTGCGGTCGTGGCTCATTGTGGCAGGGGTCTTCTACGTTATCTACGGCCTGCTGTACACGACCTTCCTCACCAACCCCGACGGCTTCGGTTCGGGCATCTGGAGCTCGTTGGACTACTGGCTGGCGCAGCAGGATGTGAAGCGCGGCGGCCAGCCCTTCTACTATTACCTCCTGCTCCTGCCGATCTACGAGTTCCTGCCCCTGATCATCGCTTTGCCCGCCGTGGCCTACCAGTTCATCCGTGGCAATGTTTTCGGCCGCTTCTTGGCCTTCTGGCTGGTGGGGGCGCTTCTCGGCTACTCCTACGCCGGCGAGAAGATGCCCTGGCTGAACGTGCACCTGGCGGTGCCGACGATAATCCTGGCCGCCTACACCCTCGGTCAGATCTGGACGGCGTGCCAGGGGCGGGAGTGGCGCTTTCGCCTGCCGCCGGGCGCCTGGCCGGCAGCGGCGGCCGTGCTGGGAGCGGGCGCGATGGCGTTCGGTGTCTTCGGCCCCAGCGACGGTGAGGTTGCGCGCATCCTGATCGGTCTGGCGGCGGCCCTGGCCATCGTCGCTCTCACCCTCACGCTGCGCGGACGGGCGATGGCGCTGATGCCGGTGGGAGCCGTCGGTGGCGCCCTGGTGATTTTCAGCGTGCGGGCGGCCTGGATGGCCAGCTTCGCCAGCGGGAACGGCGCCGACGCCCGCGAGATGCTGGTCTACACCCAGACCACGCCGGACATCCCTAAGGTTATGCGCCAGATCGAGGAGTGGTCCGGCCAGACGGGCCTCGGGCTCGACGTGCCGATCGATGTGGACGGCACCGACGCCTTCACCTGGCCTTGGGCCTGGTATCTGCGCGACTACCACCAGGTCCAGTACCCGACGATGAACGAGTCCTACCAGCCGCGGGCCAACGCCGTGATCCTGGTCAACGCCGGCAACGACGCCAGCGTCCGCGCCAAGCTCACCGGCTACGGCGAGGGCGAGCCCTATCACCACCGTTGGTGGTTCCCCGAGATCTATCGCAACATCGAGCTGAAGGACGGCAGACAAAAGCCTCTGTTCACCACCTTCCGCGACTTCCTGGCCAGCCTTGGCGACGGCGACACGTGGCAAACGTGGTGGAGTTACTGGCGCGACCGCCATCTGCCGGAAGCCAAGGGCTCCGTCGACGCGGTCGCCTACTTCCCCAGCGACTACACCCCCAGCACTGAGCCCACCGTCACTCCGCCCGTGGAGCAGCCCAAAGCCGACGAACAGGGGCGTCTGACCATCGGCGGCTATGGGGCGGCTCAAGGCCTGTTCATCAAGCCAGCCGGACTAGCGGTGGACCAGGATGGAAATCTCTACGTGGCTGACAGCGGGAACAATCGCGTCCAGAAGTTCGACCGCGACGGGCGCTTCCTGGCGCAGGTAGGCGGCCCCGGCGCCGGCAACGGCCAGTTCAATGAGCCGTGGGGTCTGGCGCTGGACGCCCAGGGCGACCTGTATGTGGCCGACACCTGGAATCATCGCATCCAGAAGTTCAACAAAGACCTCCAGTACGTGACTCAGTGGGGGAAGCCGGCGTCGGACCTGGACAACCCCACGCCCTTCGTCTTCTGGGGCCCCCGCGACGTAGCGGTGGATGCTCAGGGCAACGTTTGGGTCGCCGACACGGGGACCAGCCGCGTCCTCAAGTTCGACCCCAACGGCACGAACCTGGCCACGCTGGGCGGGCCCGGCTCGGAGGCCGGCAAGCTGCGCGAGCCGGTGGGCATCGATATCGCCGCCAATGGCGACGTCTACGTGGCCGACGCCTGGAACGGCCGCATCCAGCGGTTCGATAAGGACCTCAAACCGGTAGGGGCCTTCCCAGTGCCCGGCTGGACGGCCAACGATCCCACAACCAAGCCCTACCTGGCCCTCTTGCCCGAGGGTGATATCATCACCAGCGATCCCACCCACCAGCGGGTGCTGCGCTTTCAGCCTGACGGTCGCATCGTCGCCATGTACGAGGGCGCCGACCAGAATGTCCTGGCGGGGCCCACCGGCCTCGCCCTCTCCGGCGATATGCTCTACATATCCAACAGCGCCATCAACATGGTGCGGCGCATTCCCCTGAGCGACCTCGTGCCGCGTTAGTCCATCCAAGTCTTCGCGTTGCCCCTGCCGGTTGTCGCGCCCTATAATTGGGCGTGTCCGCCTCGGCGGGCCATGGAAAGCGGGAAATATTTGCTGCGCAGCCGCCAACTCTGGCTCGGAATCCTGGGGACGATCCTCTTCCTGGGCCTCTTTTTCTGGCGCACCGACCTGAGGGACATGGCCAACGCCCTGGCCGACGCCAACTACTGGTGGTTCGCCCCTGCCGTCGCCCTCTGGTTCGTGTCGGCCTGGTTCCGCTCCCTGCGCTGGCGATACCTATTGCGGCCCATCGCCGACATCCCCACCCGCACGCTGTATCCGGTCGTCGTGATCGGCTACATGGCCAACAATCTGCTGCCGGCGCGGACGGGCGAGTTGGTGCGGGCCTACATCATGGGCGAACGTCACCGCCTGAGCCTGATGGCCACGCTGGGCACTGTCGCCGTGGAGCGCCTTTTCGACGGGCTCGTGCTGCTGGCCTTTCTGGTGGTGGTGGGCGCCTTCGTCGGCCTTAGCGAGGAACTGACCATCCTGGCCATCGCCATGTCCGCAATCTTCGCCGTCGTCTTCGCCGTCTTCCTCTACGTGGCCTCGTCCACACAGCGGGCGCAGCGGGCCATCGGAGCGCTGGTGCGCCTCGCGCCGGCCCGCATCCGCGAACGCGCCCGCGGCTGGGCGGGCGGATTCGTAGCCGGGCTGGAGGCCCTACGCAGCCCGGGGGCCCTGACGGTGGTGGTGCTCACCACTACGGTCGCCTGGGCGCTGGAGGCCACCATGTACTTCATGGTTGGCGTGTCGTTCAGTCTGGGCGAGGCCTTCCCCATTTACCTGATGGTGGCGGCGGCGGCCAACCTGGCGATAACCCTGCCCTCCACCTCGGGCGGCATCGGGCCCTTCGAGGCGCTGGCCAAGGAGACGCTGGTCTTCGTAGGCGTAGGCGCCTCGGCGGCTGCCGCGTACGCCGTGGCTCTACACGCACTGCTCCTCCTGCCGGTGGTGGCCGCCGGTCTCATCTTTCTCTGGCTCATCAACCTATCTCTGGGCCAAGCGCTGCGCCGACCACCTCAGCCCACGCTGGCTCCCAGCGCCGGTCCTCGGGAGGCAATGGAATGAAGGTCTGCGTCATCGGCGGCGGTGTGGGCGGCCTCGCCACGGCCTATCGCTTGTGCCAGCGCGGGTTCCAGGTGCACCTTCTGGAGGCCGGCCCCAATCTGGGCGGCCTTGTGGGGACATTCGAGATCGGCGGCGGGCGAATCGAGCGCTTCTACCACCACATCTTCTCGACTGACACCACCATCGCTTCCCTTATCGACGAGCTGGGCCTGAGCGACCGTCTGGTCTGGCGGGAGTCGAAGGTGGGCGTGTTCTACGACGGGCGAATCTACAAGTTCGTCACCCCCGTGGATCTGCTGCGCTTCACGCCTATCTCGCTCATCGACCGCGTCCGCCTGGGGCTGGTCGGCCTCTACCTGCGACGGCAGAAGGACTGGCACCGCTACGAGGGGGTGACAGCCTCCGAGTGGATCAAGCGTTACGCCGGCCGCCGCAACTGCGAGGTGGTCTGGGGGCCGCTCCTGCGGGGCAAGTTCGGTCACCGCGCCGACGACGTGGGGATGGCCTGGTTCTGGAGCAAGATCCACCTGCGATTCGCCTCGCGCAAAGGGGGGCCGCTCCAGAAGGAGCAGCTCGGCTACCTGATGGGCAGCTTCGGCCTGCTGGTGGACGCCCTTTCCGAACGCGTTCGCCAGTTGGGCGGTCTCCTGGAGGCAAACCGGCCGGTCCAACGGGTGGTCTTGGAAGGGGGGCGCGCCGTCGCCGTGGAGGTCGCCGGCGAGAACCCCGAGCGCATCGATTGTGACGCCGTCATCGCGACCGTGCCCAACCACGCCTTCCTGCGCATCGTGCCGGACCTGCCGCCGGAGTACACCGCCAAGCTGCTGGCCGTCCAGTACCAGTGGGCGCTCTGCTTGGTGCTGGCCCTCAGGCATTCTCTATCGCCTTTCTACTGGATGAACATTAGCGACCGCAGCATCCCCTTCTTGGCCCTCATCGAGCACACCAACTTCATCGAGCGGGAGCGCTACGGCGGCCTGCACGTCGCCTATCTGTCCAACTACCTGGACGAAACCTCGCCGCTGCTGAACATGGACGTGGACGAGCTCTGCCGGCTGTTTTACCCGCACCTCCAGTGCATCAACTCCGACTTCTCGCCGGAGTGGGTGGCCGAACGCTGGCTGTTCCGCGGCCCTTATGCTCAGCCCATCATCGGCACGCACTACTCAGGCTCGATCCCCGAGCAGCGGACGCCCATTCCCGGCCTCTACCTGGCCAACATGACCCAGATCTACCCCGAGGACCGTGGTCAGAACTACAGTATCCGCCTTGGGGAGCAGGTGGCAGCCCTGGCCGCCGAGGACCTCGACCGTGCCCAAGAGACAATCTCTAGACCCGCCTAGCGCTTCAGTCGACAGCGCTGCGGACTCCGAGACCAGGGAGCGGCACGAGCGTATCTGGCAGGAGTTCCTCCAAAGCCCGGCGGTTTTCGTGTACGAACCGCGTCTGTTTCGCATCCCCGGGGTTGTGGCGGTGCTGACCGTTCAGGTGCCAATCGCCGATCGTTCGATCCGGCAGCAATTGCGCCGCGCCATCGAGGAACTCAACGAAGTGCCGGGCATCGAACCGCTCCCCGAGGATCACCTGCATATGACCATCGTCCCGCCGGCGCTGCTGACGACGGCGCAGCCACGACCGCCCCTCCTGCTGCCCGACGGATTCGAAGGCCAGGCGCTGGAGCCGATGCGAAGGGCAGTACGGGGCTATGGTCCATTCGACGTGCGGATCCAGGGACTAAACGTCTTTCGCGACGTCCTGGTGGCAGTGGCCTACGATGGAGGCCATTCGGCGGAGGTGCGCCGGCGGCTGATTGAGGCCGTACCCGAGCTTCCGCACAGGTATTGGAACGTGGTAACGCCCGTGCCTCACATCTCCCTGGCGCGCTTCACCAGCACCGATGGCGTTGTCCAGTTGCGGGACGCTGTGACCCAACTCCGCGACGCCTATCTTGGCACGCTGCACGTGACACGCGTATACCTAGTGAAGTCGGCGCTGAGGGACGGAGAATTCGGCGAGGCGAAGAAGCGCGCGGTCCGGCTCACCGGATAGCGGCGGGATGTTTTCTTCTTGTTCCGTCTTGAGCCAGCGCATGCGGCAGTCTATGATTTCTGGTGGCAGAGAAATCGCTCCAGATTAGAAAGGCCCACCATTTGAACGAGTCCGCCAAGGCTCAGCCGGAGCTAGAAGCGCTCATAGCGGACGTGAAGCCCGGCAACACTGACCTCCTGGCTGTCCTGCATCGCATCCAGGAGGCATATGGATACGTTTCTCCGCAAGTAGTCCCTTTACTGGCCGCCAAACTGCGCACCACGCCGGCTATGGTCTTCGGCGCCATGTCGTTCTACTCGGAGATCCGCACCGAGCCGCCCCCGCGCACGACCATCTCCTGGTGCAGTGGTCCTGCCTGCCGCCTGAAGGGCTCGGAGAACATCCGGCGGGCGGTGGAGTCCATCCTGGGCGAGAGCACGCCCGACCTCGCCCTCGGCCTTCGCCTCGTCCAGTGCGACGGCACCTGCGCCCAAGCGCCCCTCCTGCGCCTGAACGGTCGCACCCGCGGGCCCCTTACGGTGGCCGAGGCCATCCGCCTGGCCCGCGAGCTGCGCGAGGCAAGAGGAAACGGCCGCTAGATGAGCGTCTACAGCGAACTGCCGGCCAAGGCCAACGAGGCCTGGCAGGCGGTGGAGACCCCGCCGCGGCCGCGCATTGCCGTAGGCATCACCACCTGTAGCCTCGCTCAGGGCGCCGACGAGACGCTGGCTGCCCTCCGGCGGGAGGTCGCCCAGCGCAAGCTGGACGTGGACGTGGTTGTCACCGGCTGCTGGGGCCTCTGCTACGCCGAGCCGATGCTGGAGATCGCCAAGCCCAGCGGCCAGCGGGTGCTCTATCAGCGGGTGGCCGCCGGCCGGGTGCCCAAACTCATCGACGAAGCCCTGGACGGCGACGGCGTTTCCAACGACCTGGCGCTGGCCGCGATTGGACTGACCCCGGTTGAGGGTCTCCCTTCGTTCGAGTCGCTTCACATCGTTAGCCTTCAGACCCGCCGCCTGATGGCCAACTGCGGCGTAATCGAGCCCGACAGCATCGATCAGTACATTGGGCGCGGCGGCTACGAGGGGCTGGCCCAGGCCCTGACCATGCCCTCCGACGGCGTGATTAAGGAAGTGAGCGACGCCGGCCTCTGGGGCCGCGGCGGCGCTGCCTTCCCCACCGGCCGCAAATGGGAGTTCCTGGCCGGCGCCAAGGCCCGCCCCAAGTACATGATCTGCAACGCGGACGAGGGCGACCCCGGCTCCTTCGTGAACCGCACTCTCATGGAGAGCGACCCGCACAGCATCATCGAGGGCATGCTCATCGGTGGCTACGCCTGCGGCGCCAGCTACGGCTACATCTACATCCGCGAGGAGTACCCGCTCTGCGCCGAGCGAATGGAGACGGCCATCCGCCAGGCACGCGAGCGGGGCGTGCTGGGGCCCGACATCCTGGGGAGCGGCTTGTCCTTCGACATCGAGGTCGTGCGCGGCGCCGGCAGCTACGTCTGCGGCGAGGAGACGGGCCTCATCGCCTCAATCGAAGACCGGCGGGGGATGCCCAAGATCCGACCGCCTTTCCCGGCCCAGGCCGGCGTCTTCGCCAAGCCGACTAACGTGAACAACGTGGAGACCTACGCCAACGTGCCACTGATCATGCGCCACGGCGCGCCCTGGTACACCACTATGGGCACCGAGAAGAACAAGGGCACCAAGATGTTCAGCCTGTCCGGCCACATCCAGCGAGTAGCCGTTCTGGAGGTGCCATTCGGCATGCCCCTGCGTCGCCTGATCGACGCCTGCGGCGGCCTACCCGAGGGCCGCACACTGAAGGCGATCCAGCCCGGCGGCCCGCTGGGCGGCATCATCAACGCCGAGCACGTGGAAATACCATTGGAGCCGGAGCCCTTCCGCGAGCAGGGCGCCCTGCTGGGCAGCGGCGGCCTGGTCATCTTCGACGATACCGCCTGCATTGTCGACATGTGCCTGTACTTCGAATGGTTCGCCGAGGACGAGTCGTGCGGGCGCTGCACCACCTGCCACGGCGGCACACAGCGGATGGTGGAGATCCTGCGCCGCATCGCCAACGGCGGCGGCCGCTCCTCGGACAAGGAGATGCTACGCCTGCTGGGCGACACGATGCGCTGGTCGAACTGCGCCCACGGCACCGCCGCCCCGACGGTGGTGCTGAACATGCTGGCCGCCTTCCCGGAGGAGTACCAGGAGCACGTGGAGGGCAAGCGCTGCCCGGCGAAGGTCTGCCGCGGCCTGGTGCGCTACGAGATCACCGACTCCGACCCGAACCTGCCCGATGCGGCCGCCATCTGTCCCACGGCGGCCATCGTGGAGGAAGGCGGACGATACGTCATCGACCAGGGGCTGTGCATCAAGTGCGACGCCTGCCGCGAGCTAGCTCCGGAGGCGATCCAGGTGGTGGATGTGGTGGGCCGGGAGGCCGAAACGCCAGTGGCCTGAACTCTTGGACGCGCAGCCGCCGGCGTCCGATTCGCAGACGGCCACCGGGCCTAGGTGCAGGATGTCATGATGTGGCCCCTGAAGAGGCTAACGTCGAGTATGTTGACTTCGCCGTCTATCTTCAGATCGAAACGGTTCTCGTAGCAGGCCTCGCCGACCGAGCAGTCGAGGTGGCCCCTGTACATACTCACGTCAAGGATGTTGCAGGACTTGTCGTTGTTGATGTCCCAAGGCCAGGCGGCGTCGCTTCGGTTATCCGGGCAGTTGTCGAACGGATCGGTACCGATCGATAGCTCGTTCTCGTTGGTCCACCCGTCACCGTCGCTGTCGGCGCTTCCCGAGTCCCACATGATTGCGTGCACCCACTCGTCGTCCTCTGTCGGGTCCACGAGCGCGTTTGTGTAGAACGGGGTCTCAGAAGATACGCGGGCGCTCTGGTGAAGGTGGGGAGCGTCCCAGGGGCACCCGGGCTGGGTGGCAGACACGTCCCCGATATAGATCAACTGGTAGGGGACCTCCCGATTGACCCAATAGTCGTTGGGCTCAATGTGCAGATAGTGGATGTCCCCTTTGTAGTTTGATTGGTTGTAAGACCCCAAGTAGATGGACGCTCTGATACCGGTGCAGGGGTACCCGGCTGGGAGCGGTTCCATCTTGAAAAGCTGGGACGCCCCTGTGTAGTGTAGCGACACTGCGTCTCCGGCAACGCCTGGATAGCTATAATCGATTGCCGTGTAGTCGCCGGCCATTTCGTCGTCGTGCCAGCAGGGGTGCCAGCCGGTGAAACCGCCCCACGGATAGCAGTACTGCCCCGAAGGATTGGTCCCGCGCCAAACATAGGACACGCCCGGGTCCGGACTCGCGGCGGCGTGATGCGGCAGGGCAACGGCCAGCGAGACTAGGGCGCCAACGATCACGAAAGCACCAGCTGCGCCGACCTCCCTTACGACATCCTTCATTAAGAGCCCTCCTGTGCCTGGGCGATCAACCCATCGGCGATCTTGATCAACTGGTCCAGATGCAGAAGGGGAGCCTCGATGCCGGTTAGGACGTTACCCTGGACGAACTGGATCTGAAGTGGGTCTTCGTTATAGACCACAGGCACGCTGCGGATGTCGCCCAGTGTATAAGTCACTTTCGTCTCGGGATTCGCCACCAGCCTGATCTTACCCTCCGGGGCGATCAGGAGTCGGTTAATCGTGATACTGAAGTATTCAGGACGTGTGTAGTAGAGTCCGAACGAACTGTCCCAACTGGTGCCGTCGTCCCAGAAGATCGTTTCGGCGTGAGCCTCCGTCAACTCCCATCCCGCAGGAATATACGGCGGATCAACGAATAGATCGTGGCCACGGAATTCGTCCAGCGTCGCGGATTCCTTTACGTCGTGCCTTACGTTGTTGACCCCGGGAAGCGGCGTAGGGAACGGCGCTGGGGGGCCGGGGTCCATCTCCGGCGCAACGAAGTGAAAGCGGCCGTAGTCGACGGGCAGCGGCAGCCCCGCCACGGGGGTGCCGGGCAATGCATACGGCGTAAACTCCTCTACGGCTTTATTCGCCGGCACCTTTTCCACGTCGAGTGTGCGCCGCCCTTGGCCCACGACCACTACCACGCTGGCGGTGATCGCAGAGGCTATAACCGCCAGGAGCACGCCAACCACGATCCGCTTCGTCATCTCCGCTCACTCCTCTCGCGCCGACGATATTCTGCGGGGGGGGCGCCCCCCCCCCGCCCCCGGGGGGGGGGCGGGGGGGGAGTG
>Ga0315288_10001599_pt1 | contig 29266 bp, 19 predicted proteins | sample YL17G11_20_MG_FD_203454 | JGI IMG/M metagenome (GOLD analysis project Ga0315288, IMG submission 203454) | Sediment microbial communities from Yellowstone Lake, YNP, Wyoming, USA - YL17G11_20 | ecosystem: Environmental > Aquatic > Freshwater > Lake > Sediment | place: USA: Wyoming | collected... | reverse complement strand
GACGGGAGACGCCGACTACGTGGGCGCCAGTGGGGCGCGTTGGAAGCGTATCGGGCGCGCGGCGTTCGGAGGCCGGCCGCACGCGCCCGTAACTTCCCATCCCGGGGGGATGATGTGGCCGTGGGACGCCTTTCGGGATGAAAAGTGGCTCGACTTCCTACTCTTTCAAAGCGGGCATGGCGATGACGCCGAGACACTTCGCTGGCTGCACTCCGGCCCCGCGACGGACGATTGGCGCGAGGCACCGCCGCGACCCATCATCAACATCGAGCCGCCGTATGAGGGGCATCTGGGTTATCAGTCGCGCCTCCCTCACACCGCGTATGTCACGCGCCGGGCGATCTACTGGAGTCTCCTGAACGCACCAACGGCAGGTGTCACATACGGTGCCCACGGGGTGTGGAGTTGGCACACAGCGGTTGGGCAACCACCCACGGACCATCCCGATACCGGTGTCGCCAAGACATGGCGAGAAGCGTTGTCCTTCCCGGGCAGTACCCAGATGAAGTATCTCGCAGATTTCTTCACTTCTATCCCATGGTGGACCCTGCGTCCCGATGACAACCTTCTGGTTGAGCAACCGGGGAGAGAAAACCCGGCGCGGCACATTTCCGCGTCGCGTTCGGAGCAAGGAAACCTTGCGGTCGTCTATTTACCCGTAGGCGGCGAATTGAGATTGAGCCCTGGAGTTCTGGGACAAGATCTGACAGGCGAGTGGTTTGATCCGCGCACGGGTCGGCGAGCGCCGGCCGTACAAGTGGAACCAAACACTTTTCGCGCCCCTGAAGAGCAGGACTGGGTACTCCTGTTGCGAGTGAAGGGTACTACCTGAGCAGCAGCCGTGAGGATTGGCGAAGGGTAGACAGGTGTGACGCCCCTCGGCTGAGCAAACTGTTGCGGCGGCGTCCCCGCCGCCGAATCAAGCAATTACGGACGGCAATGAGGACATTGCCGCGACAGCAAAAGCGTTACCGCACACACTCCTAAGAGGAGGCGCGTTGCAGCGCAGGGACTGTCTGGCAAGAACTGTTCGTGCCATCGTCGGCGGCGCGGCTGCGCTTCCCACCTTGGTGGCGGGGGCCCGTCGACTTGTACAGGCAATCCCTGGGCCTGAGATCCCGGGGAGGGGTTTTGCACCTGCGCCGGCGAGGGGGCCGCTCAAGGTCCATCCCGCGAATTCCCGGTATTTTACCGATGGCAGCGGCCAGCCGGTGTTCCTTACGGGTTCACACACATGGGCGGGGCTCCAGGAAATGGGGTTTCCTCCGCTGCGGCCTTTCGCATGGCGCGAGTTCCTGGACATGTTGCTAGACCATAATCACAACTGCACGAAGTTGTGGATATGGCTGCAAGCCGAGGGCGGGCCTTGGACCGACGGCAAGATCCAATTCGATCCCCTACCTTACATGCGGACGGGACCCGGCTTGGCCATGGACGGGAAGCCGAAGTTCGATTTGACGAAGTTCAACCAGGCATTCTTCCAGCGCCTGCGGTCCCGATCCGTCGAGGCCGGTGAGCGGGGAATCTACGTTTGCATCCAGCTCTTCCTCCCGGGGGCAAGCGAAAAGCGCGGCGGTGTGTGCGATCCCTGGCCGGGGCATCCCTACAACCTCCGAAACAACATCAACGGCTTCAACGGCGAGAGGGGCGGGACTTCAACGGTGGACCTGGATCGGCCGGAAGTCCGGGCCATGCAAGCCGCCTATATGCGTAAGGTCATCGACACCGTCAACGACCTCGACAATGTGCTTTACGAAGCCGTGGGCGAGGGCGGCAGGAGAGACTGGGACTGGTGGGTCGTCGAGTTTGTGCACGACTATGAGGCGAGTAAGGGCAAGAAGCATCCGGTCGGTCTGACCGGGGGGGGTGCTGAAAGCCTTCAGGAGATGCTCGCCAGCCCGGCTGACTGGGTGGGGGCTGGCTGGAATGACGGCCCCTTCAAAACCGATCCACCTGCCTGGGACGGGAGGAAAGTAAGCATCCTCGACACCGACCACATCTGGGGGCATGGGGGAACGGCTTCGTGGGCCTGGAAAAGCTTCCTCAGGGGCCACAACACATGGCTGATGGATCCCTGGATGCCCCTCCCGGGCCATCCGTGCGGAGAGGTGAATTGGATGGCGCGCCCGGGCTTCTCGAGCCGCGATCTCAACCGCCGCGAGCACTGGACGTGGGAGCCGGTCCGCATGGCTATGGGGAACACGCGCGCCCTCGCCCTTCGGATCAATTTGATGTCCATGGAGCCCCACGATGAACTAGCCTCAACGCGGTATTGCCTTGCGAACCCTGGCTGGGAGTATCTGGTCTATCTGCCGGAAGGCGACGAGGTGACGGTGGACCTATCGGCAGTTTCGGGGGACCTGGCTGTTGAGTGGATGCACCCTGTTGAGGGTACGATCGTGCGGGGAGGAAGCGTGAGCGGTGGCGGGAAAGTGGGCTTTGCTGTGCCTTTCGGCGGTGCGGCCATCCTCCATGCTAGAAAGGGTTGACAGTCCGCCGCGGCCTGCCGGGTGGAGAGACCCAGTTTGTCAAACAGTCCCAGGCCTTTGATCAGGAGGCAAAATGCATCGACGTGAATTCCTGAAAAAGACGGTCGGTAGCACGGCGGCATTCTCCGCCTGCTCATCTCTTTCCGGCCGTCCGGCACCGATCGGCATCCTGCAACAGGTCCCGGGCTATGCCGCTTCGCCGGCTCCCGCGAAAGGCCCACTCCGGGTTCATCCTGACAACCCCCGCTACTTCACTGATGGAAGCGGGAAAGCCATATTCCTGACGGGCGCGCACACCTGGGCCAACTTCCAGGACATCGGCATCGCTCCCCTCCCTCGCTTCGACTGGCGGGCCTATATCGACATGATGGTGAAACACAACCACAACTTCATGCGCTTCTGGCACTGGCTGCAGGCGGCCTACGCTCCCTGGACCGACGAAAAGATGCTCGTCGACCCGTTGCCGTATCTGCGTACTGGACCCGGAACTGCGAAGGACGGACTGCCCAAGTTTGACCTCACGAAATTCAATCCGGCTTACTTCGACCGCATGCGTTCGCGGATCACAGACGCCCGCGACCACGGTATTTACGCTGCGGTGCAACTGTTTCAGAGTTTCAGCGAGAAGAAGGGAGGGGCGCCGTGCGATCCCTGGGTGGCGCATCCCTACAACGGCGCGAACAACATCAACGGCTTCGATGGCGAAAAACCCGGGACGGGAATGGTGGATATCGACCGCTGCGACGTTCGTGAAGCCCAGGGGAAGTACCTCCGGCGAATCATCGACGCGGTCAACGATCTCGACAACATCCTCTACGAAGTGATCAACGAAGGCGGGAACAAGGATTGGGACTGGTGGGTCGTCGATTTCATGCACGAACAGGAGGCGAAGATGGGTAAGACTCATCCGGTCGGCTTGACTCAGAATGGCGAATCTGTCGAGCAAATGCGCGCGAGTCCCGCAGAATGGATCTCCATTGGAATCGCTGCCGGCCAGTTCTGGAAAACGGACCCCCCAGCTTGGGACGGCAAGAAAGTTAGTGTGGCTGATACGGATCACCTTTGGGGCCACGGGGGGACGCCTTCGTGGGCCTGGAAATGCTTCGTGCGCGGGCACAACACGCTCTTAATGGACTCTTGGGACCCAATTCCGGGCCGTCCCTGCGGCGAAGAGAATTGGGCGGCGCGTCCTGGCTACGCGAGCCGCGATTTGAATCGCCGTGACCATTGGACTTGGGAACCAGTTCGCAAGGCCATCGGAAACACGCGCGCGCTCGCCCAGCGCGTGAACCTGGCGGCGATGGTTCCCCACGATGATCTGGCGACGACGAAGTACTGTCTGGCAAGTCCGGGAGTGGAGTACATTGTGTACCTGCCGGAGGGCGATGAGGTGACGGTGGACCTCACGGGTACGTCTGCAACATTCGGTGTGGAGTGGATGCACCCCGTCGAGGGGACGATCACTGCGGGCGGTAGCGTCAAGGGCGGAGGCAAACCCAATTTCGCCGTGCCGTTCCCGGGCGCGGCCACGCTCTATCTGCGGAGGAGTTAAGCGAGCCTGCTCGGCTTGCGTCTGCCAAAGTGAGTTGAATTCCACTGGAGGTCAAAATCATGTCCGCGAGGAATAGGTTCTCATACTTGTGTCGGCTGTGGATTCTCGTGGCGGGACTCCTGACGGTCGCCGGCGCGGTCCGTCCGGTCCAGGGGGCTCCGACGCAAATCGCCTTTTCTCAGTCGGCGGCAACCGTTGAGGCGTACGACTTCGTCGAAGTCACTCTGAATGTTGCGTCGCCGGACGCGAAAAATCCATTTACAGATGTTGCTGTTGAAGGACAGTTCGGGAAGGCCGGCAACAGCCAGCGGTTAGCTGTGGCTGGCTTCTGTGACTCCGCTGATGGAACTGTCTTCCGTATCCGATTTATGCCATCTGCGCCAGGTGATTATGCTTACTCGGTAAGCTATCGGCGGGGTGGTTTCGAGCAAACGCATACGGGTACATTCCGGGCCTCCGACGGCCATCGGCGAGGCCCTATCCGTATTGATCCCAAGTATCCTTGGCACTTCATTTGGGAAGGCACCGGGGAGCACTACTTCTTCAACGGCACCACCGCGTTTTTTCTGATGGGCTGGCGCGAGGAGAGAGTCATCAACTACATCATTGAGCGCTTGCACAATCTCAAGATCAACCGCATTCGTGCGCTCCTTGCGGGGGCCACGGAAACTCTCTGGGGCGAACCAGTGATGCCGGGCGACAATTTCACATTGTCCCTGCGACCCTGGATTGCGGAGAGGCCTGAGAGTCTCGAAAAACCAGGGATCGATTTCACCCGCTTCAGCATTCCCTACTGGCAGAAATGGGAGCGCATGCTGCGTTTCGCGCGGGACCGCGACGTGGTTATTTCCGCGATTTTGGATATCTCGACTCACAATGCTCAACCGGTTGCTGGCAGCGAAGACGAGCGACGGTACATTCGCTATGCGGTGGCACGGCTCAGCGCGTTTTCAAACATCACTTACGACCTGGGAGACGATCTCGACAGCTTCCGCGACGAGAAGTGGGCGCACGAGACGGGAACCCTGATCGAGACCTGGGACCCCTATAAGCACCTCGCCACCAGCCATCCGGTGCATCGCGTGCACCAGGACCGCGCCTCCGACTGGTTCGGGTTCACTTCCATCCAGAACTGGTCGCACCAGCAGCACGCCTTGATGCTGGAGGAGCGGCAGATTCAGATGAAGACGGGACGGATCATCCCGCAGACGAACGAAGAGTACGGATACGAGGACCACTATCCGCACTGGGCGCCGGCGCCGCCGGGAAATTCCGCGGAGACTCTACGTCAGATGGCCTGGGACATCGCGATGGCAGGGGCCTACGGGACGGCCGGAGAGAGTTGCCGCCGCGGCACAAACATCTGGCCGGACTCCGGGGGCGGCTGGATCAACGGGCGGGGCGATGACACCATGGTCATGCTCAAAGGTTACGAGCACATGGTGGATTTCTTTACCAGCTTCGAGTGGTGGAAGACGGAACCGCACGATGAACTTGTCAGCAAAGGCGCCTATTGCCTTGCCAAGCCCGGCGAGATCTACGCGGTGTATCTCCCCCTACGTCCTCTGTGCGGGAACGAAGAACACTTCGGGTACAAAGACGAATGCGGCGAGGTCACGATTAAGCTCGAGCCGGGGACCTATGACGCGAAGTGGTTCAGTGCCTCCACGGGGGAAATCGTCCCACTGCCTCCCGTCCAAGGGCCGGTCTGGACCATTCCCGAAGCCCCGGGCTGGTTGGACTGGGCGCTGCTGCTGAGGAGGACCGACAAGTGATGGAACGACTCCCTGTGGGGCCACGAATGCTGACGCGCAGTTTCCATCGTCAGAATGGTCGACCGCAACAACGCTCGGAGAACCGCTAGCTATGGAGGTCAGCATGGCACTGAAATCATCGAGGAACAGCGTCTGGAGCGGTTACTGGAGGCTCGCCGTGGTTGTTTTGGTTCCCTGCCTTTGCGCCTTGTGGGTATTGGCTCACACTCAGGGGGCGAATGCCCTGGCGGGGGAGACGGGCACGGGGCCCATAGGGTTGCATCCCGAGAATCCGCACTATTTCATCTTTCAGGGAAAGCCGACGGTGCTGATCACTTCCGCCGAGCACTACGGAGCGGTCGTGAACAAGGATTTTGATTACCTCGCCTATTTCGATGAACTGAAGTCTTACGGACTCAACTACACGCGCATCTATCCGGGTTTCCTGTTCGAGCCCCAGGGGAAATTCGGAAATGGCAATACCCTGGGCCCAAAGCCAGGGAGCCTGGTGCTGCCGTGGGCGCGCAGCAAGGAGCCCGGGTATCTGTTCTGCGGCAACAAGTTTGACCTCGATCAGTGGAATCCGGAGTATTTCGCGCGTCTGAAGGATTTCATCTCCAAGGCTGCTGAGCGCGGCATTGTGGTGGAGATCTGTTTCTTCAATGCGCAGTACTCGGACACGTGGCCGCTTTCGCCGTTGTATTACGAGAACAACATTCAAGGCGTGGGAAAGTGCGATTACCGGGACGCGCAGACGTTGAAGCACCCGGACCTGGTGCGCCGGGAGGAAGACTACGTTCGCAAAATCACCGAGGAAGTGAACGGGTTTGACAACGTTATTCTCGAAATATGCGATGAGGCGCCGGACATCGGCACCGGGATCGAGGAATCCGCTCCCTGGGTTGCCCATCTGCTCGAACTGGTCAACAAAACCGACGCTAGCCTGCCCAAGAAGCACCTGGTGGCGCAGCAGGTGGAAGGCGACGTCGGTGGAATCTTCGATTTCTCGGGCAACCCCAATCTCTCCCTAATTGTGACGCAGTACGTTTGGCCCGACGGGTTTCACATAGGGGGGATGAAGGGACTTGATTTCCTGTACGAGCACAACAAACCGATTGAATTCAACGAAACTGAGTACTATCCCTTCTGGTATAAGGGCGACAAGGTCGCAGCTTCGCGGGTTGAGGCGTGGGAATTTATGATAGGCGGCGGCGCCGGGTTCAACCACTTGAACGGCGTCTTCACCGTCGAGAATCCTGCCGGAAAGACACCCGATAATGCGCAAATCCTCACTGCGCTGAAGAACCTGAAAGAGTTCATGTACAGCTTCGACTTTATCAAGATGCATCAGGACAAGAAATTCATCGTGGGCGGTCTGCCAGCTAACGCTTTCGCGCGAAGCATCAGCGAACCAGGGAAACAATACGCCTTGTATCTCCACCATAGCACTCGTGAGAAGCACAGTAGTTACACGGTTGTGCCCGGAAATTACGTGGAGAGACTCGTGTTGGACTTGCCAGCTGGCAGTTACAGGGCCGACTGGATTGACCCGGCCTCCGGGTCAGTAGTAGAGACGGAGGCTTTCACCCACCAGGGAGGCAACCGGACTCTCGTTACGCCTAAACACGCCGTCGACATCGCGCTGCGGATCAAGCGCAGCTAGTCAATCGCGACGATGTTGGCAACCTCAGTTGCGGGCCAGGCCGCTGAGTACGAAAGGGCCGCGGGCAGGACAATCTCACAGAGGAGAGGCGTCATGTTCAGGGCAAAAAGTGTCTTAAGCATCGTTTTGTTCTTGTTTGCCATCCAGGCGCATGCTGAGTCGATCAGGGTCCATCCTGCCAATCCCCATTATTTCCTGTTCAATGGCCAAGCGACGTTGCTGATTACTTCAGCCGAACACTATGGTGCAGTGATCAACAAGGGCTTCGATTATGTCGCTTACCTGGATGCGCTGAAGTCTTACGGGTTGAACTACACCCGAATTTATCCGGGCTTTATGATCGAGCCGCAGGGGAAATTCGGAAACGGCAACACCCTGGGTCCAAGGCCGTGGGATCTAATTCTTCCCTGGGCGCGCAGCAAGGAGCCCGGGTATCTGTTCTGCGGCAACAAGTTTGACCTCGATCAGTGGAATCCGGAGTATTTTGCGCGTCTGAAGGATTTCATCTCCAAGGCTGCTGAGCGCGGCATTGTGGTGGAGATCTGTTTCTTCAATGCGCAGTACTCGGACACGTGGCCGCTCTCGCCGTTGTATTACGAGAACAACATTCAAGGCGTGGGGAAGTGTGACTATCGGGACGCGCAGACGTTGAAGCACCCGGACTTGGTGCGCCGGGAGGAAGACTACGTTCGCAAGATCACGCAGGAGGTCAATTCCTTCGACAACGTCATCCTGGAGATCTGCGACGAGCCATTTCTTACCGGCACACCCATTGAATTGGCGGGTCCTTGGGTGGGGCACTTCGTGGAGGTGATCAAGAATACCGAAAGCAGCCTTCCCCAGAAACATCTTATTGCCCAACAACTGGAAGGCCCGGTGGGCGGGCCCTGTGATTTTTCAGCCCATCCGGACGTTTCGCTGATCGTGACGCAGTACGTCTGGGAATCGTACATGGAGCAGATGGGAGGAATGGAAGGTCTCGACCTCATGTACGGGCGCAACAAGCCGATCGAATTCAACGAGACGGCCTATTATCCTTTCTGGTACAAAGGCGACAAGGTGGGGGCTTCCCGGGTCGAGGCTTGGGAGTTCATCGTGGGGGGCGGAGCCGGCTTCAACCAGTTGAACGGAGTGTTCACTGTTGAAAATCCTGCTGGGAAGACGCCCGACAACGCCCAGGTCCTGGGCGCACTCAAGAACCTGAAAGACTTCATTTACAGCTTTGACTTCGTCAAAATGCGCCCGGATAAGAGTTTCATCGTCGGCGGAGTGCCCTCGGGAGCCTTCTGTAGAGCCATCAGTCAGCCCGGAAAACAGTATGCCCTGTATCTGCACCACAGTACGGGCGGAAGAAAGGAAGACTACTACACGGTAACCCCCGGAAAGTACCTTGAGAAACTGGTGCTCAAGCTCCCTGCCGGCAAATATCGGGCGGATTGGGTTGATCCTGCTTCGGGGACAGCGGTGGGCACGGAATCGTTCGCCCATAAAGGAGGCACGCGGACACTGACAACTCCGAAGCATTCGGTGGACATTGCGCTGCGGATCAGACGCACTTAGGGACTGCGGGCTCGCGCCGGCATTCTGGAGGCAATCTCTTTTGTGTCTAGTTTGCAGACCGGCGGCGTTGCGTCTGGCGGAGGCAAGCTGGCACCCCTCCGCGGCAGATGTGCCGCGTTGCGCTTCACGATTTGTCAGGTAGCATGAGCCGACGAAACACCGACGAGGAGAATAGTGGCATGTGGAAGAGAATAGCGTGTCTGGCTTTTGTATGGGTCCTTTTCCTGGCCCGCGCGTATGCCGAGCCGATCAAGCTCCATCCTGCTAATCCTCACTATTATCTTTTCAACGGCCAGCCGACCATCCTGATTACTTCCGCTGAGCACTACGGGGCGGTCATCAACAAAGACTTCGACTATGTCACCTACCTGGACGCGCTCAAGGCATACGGACTCAATTACACGCGCATCTATGCGGGCGCGATGTTCGAACCGATAGGGAAGTTTATTGAGGGCAACCCACTGGGTCCGAAACCGCAAAGTCTAATCGTGCCGTGGGCAAAAAGTAACGTGGCGGGTTACTTGCACGGCGGCAACAAGTTCGACCTCGACAAATGGGACCCGGCATATTTCGCCCGCCTGAAGGACTTCGTGGCCAAAGCGGGCGAGCGAGGCATTGTGGTGGAGATCTGTTTCTTCAACGCACAATACTCGGACACGTGGCCCATCTCTCCCTTGTACTACGAGAACAACATACAAGGCGTGGGCAAGTGTGATTATCAGGATGCCCAGACGCTGAAACACCCGGATGTGGTACAGCGAGAGAGTGACTATGTGCGCAAGATCACCCAGGAAGTCAACTCGTATGACAACGTCATCCTGGAAATATGCGACGAGGCGCCTGACATCGGCACGCCTCCTACGCCCTTGGCGGAAGCAGGCGCATGGGTTAGCCATCTCGTGGACGTGGTAACCGATGCCGAAAGGAGCCTTCCCAAGAAGCACCTGGTTGCGGTGCAAGTGGAGGGCCCCGTGGGAGGGCCCTTGGATTTGTCCGGAAATCCGAAGGTGTCAGTCATCGTTACCCAATATATATGGCAGGCGGGGTTCCAGATGGGAGGTATGAAGGGTCTCGAGCTTGAATACGGACACAACAAACCGATCGAGTTCAACGAGACGGACTGGTACCCCCTCTGGTATAAAGGCGATGCAATTGCTGACTGCCGGGTCGAAGCCTGGGAGTTCATCGTGGGAGGCGGGGGGAGTTTCAATCACTTGAACGGACGATATACGGCGGCGGATCCTGCCGGTAAGACGCCGGACAACGCCCAAATCGTAGGCGCACTCAAGAGCTTGAAGGACTTCATTTACAGCTTCGACTTCATCAAGATGAGCCCGGAGCACGACTTCGTTGTCAACGGAATCCCCGCGGGGGCTTACTGCCGGGGAATCAGTGAAACTGGGAAACAGTATGCTTTGTATCACCACCACAGCAAGCCCAAAATAGGAGACACCGGCTCGTATATTGTCGCGCCCGGAAGTTATGTTGAGCACCTTGAGCTGGAGCTGCCCGGTGGCACCTACAAAGCGGATTGGGTTGACCCGGCCTCGGGCGCGGTGCTGGGCAGTGAGGCCTTCACCCACCAAGGTGGCAACCGGACGTTTACAACTCCGACGCACGCGGTGGATATCGCTCTCCGGATCAAGCGTTCCTAGACTCCTAGTTCCGCTTTACCTGGAGTTTTCTCTTGAGAAGCTTTGCGGCACTGACGCTCATCGCCATCGCTGTGCTTGGGGCTAACACAGCGACAAGCGCACAGACGACGGCCAGCCAGGCCCAGAAGGCCTTCACGCATGGTGTTGAACTGCAACAGAAGGGTGACTGGGAGGGGGCACGTCAGGCCTATGAGACAGCTCTAAGACTTGCTCCGCAACGCGTGGACGTGCTGTCGAATCTGGGCCTGGTGTATTCCCAACTGGGACAGCAGGAGCGCGCGGTCAAGTGTTTCCATGACGCCCTCAGGATTGATCCAAAGCAATATGCCGTGCGCTTCAATCTCGGCATCGCGTACATGCGTGCCGATAAATACGAGTCAGCGCAGCGGGAGTTATCCCGGGTGGTCGCGGTTCAGCCGGCAAACTACGCCGCGCGGCATTTGCTTGGACTGTGCCTGTTGAAACTCGGCCAGGTCGGCGAAGGCACGGCTGAGTTGGAGGCCGTGGTTCACGGCGAGCCGGAGAATCTATCCGCAGCCTATACCTTGGCTTCTGCCTACCTCAAGACCAACGAGTTGAAGAAAGTAGAGCCCCTGGTAGAGAAGTTCAAGCACCTCGATTCAGCCGAGTCCCACCTGATTGTCGGGGCATACAGTCTTGCCCTGCTGGACAAGCATAAGGCGTTGAAGGAGCTGCTGCTTGCCCAACAGCTCAACCCCAGACTTCCAGACCTGCATTCGCAGCTCGGATACGCGTATTTTCTTATCGGGAGAAGCGATCTGGCGACTCAGATGTTCGAAGCTGAACTCAAGATCAACCCTCAGGATTCCAATGCAATAAGCATGCTGGGCTCTCTCTACCGACAACTGGGGCGGATCGACGAGGCCACCGCACTCCTCACGAAAGCCATCCAGATGAGGCCCAATGAGCCCGACATATTGTTTCAATTGGGGCTTCTGGCCCAGTCGAAGGGACAGGGGGAAGAGGCAGGAAGACTGATCGAGGACGCCGTAGCAAGAAGGCCGAACTTCCCACCTTATCATATCGCGCTCGTGCGCCTGTACTTCAAGCTCAAGCGCCTGGACGATATGAAAAGGGAACAGGCCATTGTCGATCGATTAAACGCGGAACGAATGAATCTGCCGACAGTTCGCGACAAAGCCCTCTACGATGCCACCAGGCCCCTGGAATGAAGGCCTCCAGCTCGAGTGCGTTCGCGAAGGGCAGGCTCATCGGGGTTCGCTGAAAGCTGCAGTATCGTCCCTTCCCAGGGGTTGCGCGACGTATTGCTCCAAAAGTCGAGCCTTGCGCAACTCCTCCTCAGCGGTGGTATCTCCCGCACTTCTAAGAGCCAGGCCCAACCCGTAATGCGCCATCACGAAGTCGGGGCGTAAACGGATGGCAGTTCGGAACGCTTCAATCGCCTCCTGCTTCTTTCCCTGCCGGCTAAGAACTACGCCCTGGTTATAAGCCGCCATAAAGAAAGAAGGGTCGGCAGCCAGTGCCTTGCGAAAGGCTGCCAAGGCCTCATCAAGCTGGCCTTCATCTGTGTATTTGATGCCATCCGCGTTGAGCGAATTGGCCTTACTCGTTGCCGCTCTGACCTCCTGCAAGGCGCGTACCTTTTCAAAATAGTCCCTGGCCTCCTCAGCTTTCCCCTGGGCCTGGAGCAACATGGCCAGATTGTAGAGCGCGTCGAAGAGCGCCGGCCTGTAACGCAGGGCGGCGCGGTAGCTGTCTTCAGCCTGTGCGGGCTTGTCCCTCCGGCGGTATAGCTTGCCCAGTTCAACATAAGCCCAGGCCATGGCGGGTCGCAGATGGACGGCTTCGTTCAAGTGAATGCCGGCTTTCGTCAAATCCCCTTTCTCCAACGCAATCCTGCCCAGTTCGTAATGCGAGAACGCGTCGCCCGGGTCTAGAGTCAGAGCGGCCTGAAACTGATCCGCCGCTTGGTCACTTTCGTGCTGCCGGACTAATACCAAACCGATGCCATAATGCGCGACCGACAGTCGTGGGTTCAACTCGAGTGCTTTCCGAAACGACTTTACAGCCTCGGAGTGTTTTCTGGAGTCGTACTGTGATTTCCCCAGGAGAATATGCAGCTCGGGGTTCTCGGGTGCGAAGCGGAGTGCCGTTTCCAATTGACGTGCCGCCGCGTAGGAATCGCCTTCTCGGGCAAGGATAGAACTGAGATCCACCCGCGCGTCGATGTGGTCGGGCTTCAGCCGCAACACTTCCAGAAACTCGTCCACTGCGGCCGCGAGTTTGTCGCCACCCAGACGACTGTAAGCCACCCCCAAAGCATAATGAGCCTCAATGTAACCGGGCCGGAGGTTGATTGCCTCCCTTAGCGCTTCGACCGCCTCGGGGAATTTTCCTTGGCGCAGCGCCACGAGGCCCACATCGTACTGGCGCGCGGCGCTCGCACCACGCTCCAGCTGGACGGGCTGGTAAAAACTGTTTGACTGTCTGGCTGGCGACCCCTCGTTCGGACGAAACGACTGGTGTTGATCTCTGTTTCCTCCGGCGGTTGGCTTCGGCGGAGCTCCCTCTTCAACCACACGCAGGATTTGGTCCAGTTTTGGGTTGTCGATCACCTGCTCGATCCCACTCGGCCAACGGATGCTGATCTGTTGGATGGTTTTCTCATCTCCGATTCCGAACGCTACACGGCGGTCGTTGGCCGACGCGTAGCTTCCCGCGGTACTCACGGTCCGGTACTGGACCTTGCCGCCATCGGTCGTGAGCTTCACGCGTGCTCCCAGGGCGTCGCGATTGCTCTTTCTTCCTACCAAGTCCAGCGTGATCCAGTGGTTCTTATTGCCTCCTTCGTTGCGCAGCAGGTGAGCCGGGCCGCGGTAGTCTGAGACTACGATGTCGATGTCACCGTCGTTATCAAGGTCACCGAAGGCGGCGCCGCGAGCAACCCACGCCTCGTTGAAAACCTCTCCGGAGTCGGCAGAGACGTTCACGAAGCGTTTCCCTTGGTACCGCATCAGCAAGGGCTTCTGCAGGTAGCGCAGATGCGGCTGCGTGACCTCAATGTTGTCCATGACGTGGCTGGTGGCCACGAAAACCTCATTCGAGCCGTCGTTATCGAAGTCAAAAGCGTGAATGCCCCAGCCGCCGAAGGGCCGGGAGATTTCCGCCAAGTCGGAGGTCACGCTGGAGTATGTAAAAGTCTCATCCCCGTTGTTGCGGAAGAAAGCGAAATACTCATAAGGGAGGGCCGTGGTCAAGATATCAGGGAAGCCGTCATTATCGAGGTCCGTGAAGTCGGTGCCCATGCCCGAGAAGGTGTTACCATCCTCCGTGAAGCCCACGCCCGCCAGCGCCGCCACTTCGCTGAACGTGCCGTCGCCATTGTTCTTGAAAAGGAATTGCGGGAAGGCGTCGTTGGCCACGTAGATGTCGGTCAGGCCGTCGTTGTTGAAGTCTCCGAAGGCCATGCCCAGGCCGTAGCCCTCCCGCTCTTTGACATAGCTCGACTCACTCACGTCCGTGAAAGTCCCGTCATGGTTGTTGCGGAAGAGATAATTGGAAACCGCCTTGAATTCGTTAGGGTGGCAGTAGGCGCGGCCGCCGGGCACATTGACACCGCAAACCATGGCGCCGACCGAAAAGTCCCACTGCAGATAGCGGGTCACAAAAAGATCCAGGTAACCGTCGTTGTCGTAATCCAGGAAGCCGGCGCTCATGTTCCAGCCTTCCGTCTTGATGCCAGCCTGGCTTGTGACGTCCGTAAATGATCCATCCCCGTTGTTGCGGTAAAGGATGCAGTCGCCGTAATTGGTGACGAATAGATCCGGAAAGCCATCGTTGTTGAAGTCCCCGACGCCCACTCCCATGCCGTAGCCTCTGCCGCGCACGCCCGCCTTCTCCGTGACGTCGGTGAAGGTTCCATCACGATTGTTTCTGAACAGCCGATTCCAATACTCGGGGGAGGACTTGTCTGGCGATTGACCTTCGGGCTGTCGGTTTTGCAGCGCGGCGCCGTTCACGAAGAACACATCGAGCCAGCCATCAGAGTCGTAGTCGAGCATTGCCACTCCGCCCCCCATCGTCTCGATCAGGTACTTGTTTGGGGTGGGGGAGTTTCTGAACTGGAAGCTCAATCCAGCAGTGTCGTGCGCTTCAACGTACTTTGCGGAGCTTAAAATCTTTGAGGCAGGATTAGGCAGCGCGCTGAAGGCGATCGCCAGGAGAGCTGGCAGGATAAGGTTGGGCCAGGCAGATCTCATGGACCCAGCGGCGTGCTCACGTGCCGGAAGCAACGGACTAATGTAACATACCCACTCGGCAGGACAAACATCTGCCCGGAATGGCAGTCCTTCCGGGGCTTTTCTGATAAGGCGCGACTCTCATGTGCTATCCTGGGCCGAGCGAATGAGGCGGCAGATCAACAGGGCAGTGTTCTCCCGCACGTCAAGCACGGGAACAGTACCTGGCCTCCTTTTCTTGGTGTTTACAGTCAGCCTGACTCATAGCGGAGCGATACTGCCCCCGCCGAGCGATGGAAGGACCAGGGTCTCGAGTCAGGCGGAGTTCGGCACGCCTGAGGGGCGGCCTGGAAAGAAGGCAGAAAGGCAGACCTCGCACCTTGCCTTCAGCTCCTTACCAACTGACGTCGGTGCCCCGGTCGATGAAAGAGAGCTTAAGGAAATCGACCGGCTCATCGATGCTGGCAAACTCCAGGAAGCGCGTGAGAAGTTGGCAGACCAGGTTCGTACGCTCGGTGATAGCCACCGCACCTTCTTCCTCGAGGCAAAAATCCTCTTTCGCGAACAGAAATACCGGGAGTCGCTCAAGATCCTCGAGCGCTGCCTGGCGTTGAACCAACAGGATGCCGACGTTTTCAAGCTAGTGGCCTCCAATGCGATCCTTATTAATAGAGTGGACATCGCCGAAGCCGCCTTGAAAAAGGCCATCCAAGTTGCACCGGACGACTACCTCGCGCACTTTCATCTGGGGGCTCTTTACTACACCGACAGCCGCTTTCCACTGGCTGAACCCGTGCTGCGAAAAGCGGTGAAGCTCAACCCGGAATTTGTCCCCGCGCGCCTCTTCCTAGGTTTAGCTCTCGAGGAACTTGGGGGTGAGGGAGAGGCTATCCAATGCTATCGGCAAGCCATCGAACTCACCGAGCGTTTCAAACTCAAAGGAGAGCAGCCGTACCTCTATCTGGGAAGGCTCCTTTACAGACAGAACCACTTTCCCGAAAGCCTGCCGTATCTTGAGAAGGCGGTGGAGGCGAATCCGCAATCGTGCGAGGGCCTGTGCCTGATGGCGAGGGTGTTCACCACGCAGGGTCGCGAGAAGGAAGCCATGGAAGCATTGGCCAAATGTGTGAAGGCGGACCCCCGCTATCCGGAGGCTCACTATCTTCTCAGTCGTGCCTACGTCAGACAGGGGCGTCACGACGAGGCGCAAGAGGAAATGCGACTCTTCCAGGAGCTCAAGCTGCTCGAGAAGAAGGAATTCGACCCGCGCCGGGGCCAAAGACGCAATTGAATGCCTACGATGCAGCCTGCCGTGGTTCAGCCCAAACGAGATACCTGCGTGAGACAAAGTAAAGTCGGGTTTGAGGTGCCGTCCTCCGCTATCTGGCCTTAGAGGATTCTTCCGGAGTACAAACCCGTTTTCCGGTTTGACTTATTAACATTTGTTCGTTCTAGTAGAAACGCTTGTTGGGAACCCAGGCGCGCGTCGGGTTGACCGATTCCTGAATTGCGGGGTCAGTTGAGATATGCAGCCTCATACCGCGGCTGTGGTCATCGGGATCGATGTTGGCACCAGCGGGGTCCGGACATTGGTAGCGACTGCAGGCGGCAATGTCCTGGCTGAGGCCCAAGCAGCTCTCGCGGATGGTTGTGCCGAGGGATCAGTCCACGAGCAAGACCCGCACGATTGGTGGCGTGCGGTCTGTCACACGATCAAGCGTGCGCTCCATAAGTTGAGCGCAGAAGAGCCTGGAGCTCTTGCGGGGGGCATTGCTGTAACCTCGACCTCGGGATCGCTGGTTCTGGCTGATTCGCAAGGGCGGCCCGTGCGCCCGGCGATCCTATACGACGACTCCCGTGGAGGATCGATCGCCGAAGACCTCAACCGAGGGCTTCCCTCCGCAGACGTTCGATTCAATTCCTCCTACTCGCTTGTTAAGGCCGCCTGGGTGCGGCAGCAGGAACCTGCCATCTGGGGGCGAGCCTGTTGTTTGCTGCATCCCGCGGATTGGCTGACCGGAAAACTCACCGGTCAGTTCGAAACGACCGACTATTCAAGCGCGCTCAAGCTTGGCTACGACGTGGAGGCCGGGGGCTGGAGTAGAGCGGTCTCATGGTTAGAGTTCTCGCCGCAACTCCTTCCCAGAGTCGTTCGCCCAGGCACGCGCGTGGGCGGCGTATCAAACCAAGCCAGTGAGGAGACGGGATTGTCTCCGGGAACACCGGTGCTAGCGGGGGCGACCGACGGAGTGGCGAGCCTGCTGGCCTCAGGAGCCAGCGAAGCGGGTCACGCGAATACGACCCTCGGTACCACGATTGTCTGGAAGGTCCTGTCTCGTAGCAAGCCCCGGTTAGCTCCCGGCATGTATTGCCACCGACATCCGGGAGACCTGTGGGCGCCGGGAGCCGCCAGCAATACCGGCCCTGGCAGCCTCCGCTGCGATCAGGCCGGAATGAAAGCGCGAGAAATGGACCAGCATGCCGCCGGTCATTTTCCCTCTTCCCGCCTCTGCTACCTTCTCCGGTCGAGAGGAGAACGGTTCCCGTTCCTTAATCCCGGAGCCGAGACATTCGTCGAGGGGAATCCATCAAGTCCTGGGGACTGGTACGCGGCGCAGTTACAGTCGCTCGCTTTCGTCGAGCGCTGGGGATTCGAACGACTGGAGGAATGCGGGGTCCCGCTGGGTGAGATCGTCTTTTCGACGGGCAGCGCGGCAGCTAGTCCCGTATTGGCACAGCTCCGTGCCGATGTTCTGAAGCGCGTCGTATTGCGGTGTCGTTACCCAACCTCGGCATTTGGAGCCGCAATCCTGGCGGCGGCCGAACCCCTGTACGGCGGGAACCTGATGGCTGCCCTTCGAGGGATGACTTGCGTGTGCGAACGCTATCAGCCTGACCGCACGGCTGCGGAGCAGTTCGAGCCAATCTACCACGCCTTTCGCGCCGCGTGTGCCAGGCGAGGATGCTCATGAGCAGTCCCTGGAAAGCGTGTGATATCCGCGGGGTCTACCCTCAGGATGTTTCCCCCGAGCTTCTCGGGCGGGTGGGGGCAAGTGTGGGCTTAACGTTGCCCGCAGGCGCACGCATCTTGGTCGCCGGTGACTTCCGAACCAGCACGCCTGCGCTCAAGGCCGCGCTGGCTGAGGGCTTGATGGGCTCGGGCGCATTCGTTCTGGATGCTGGCCAGATCCCAACGCCCGTTGCCTATTTTGCCCATCGGCACTGGAAAACTGCCGCCGTCCTGATCGTGACCGCATCCCACAACCCGCCCGACTACAACGGGCTGAAGCTGATGCTAGGGGATCTCCCTCCAACTCCTGACGATTTCGATCGACTGCGGCGCCGGGTTGAACAAGGAGCCTTCCGCCAGCAGCAGGGTGCGACTGAGACTATAGACCCCGTTCCAGCCTACCAAGCCTGGATTCTGGAGCGGTGGGAACAACTCCGCCACGCGCCCGGGATGGTCGTGATTCTGGATGCAGGGAATGGAGCATGGGCGGAGCTGGCGCCCCAGTTTTTCGCGGAGCTCGGATTCAATGTGCATCGGCTCTTTTGCAGGATTGATGGAACCTTTCCGCATCGCTCGCCCGACTGCGCGCGGCCAGGCAGTCTGGCAGCGCTGAGGAAAGAGGTAGTGAGGACCGGGGCGCACCTGGGAATCGCCTGGGATGGAGATGGAGATCGGGTGGCGTTTGTCGATGGTTCCGGTTCGATCGTCTCCACGGATGAAGTGTCGGCGCTGCTGGTTCGTTGGTTGGTTCCCAAGGCGCCCCAAGCGACAGTCGTTTACGATATCAAGCTCTCGGACACGGTGCGCCAGGCAATACTCGGCTGTGGAGGACAGCCGATCATGGAACGGAGTGGGCACGCGTTCATCAAGCGCACGATGATCGAACGGGATTGCCTGTTTGGCTGCGAGGCCAGCGGCCACTACTTCTACCAAGAATTACACGGCGGCGATGATGGCTTGTTCGCCGCCCTGATGATGACGGAGCTCGTGAGCCAGTGCGGTGTACCCCTGGCGGAATTGCGCCGGACCTTGGCTCCTTTCTTTGCCACACCTGACCTTCGTATCCCTTCCAATCTGCTGGGTTACACGGAGATCGTGAGGCGTCTCCACTCTATTTTTGCCAGCGCGAAGGAGGTCACCATTGATGGGGTACGGTTGGAGACTCCCGAAGGTCATATTCTGGCGCGGGAATCGGTAACGGAGCCGGTGGTTACGATGCGGCTGGAGGGCCACTCTGAAGACTCGCTGCGCCATCTCATTGACGCGTGTTTGAAGGCTTTCCCCGAGGCTGCCAGGGAGATCTCCCGGCAAATTGATCAGATGAAGGAGGTATGACGGTCAGCGACCTGAGATTGGAACCCGCTGCATACGCTCGCCGAATCCCAGGAGAAAAAGTGGTGACCGCCGCCAGTGACAACATCAGCGCCCGACACAAGAATAGAGCATTCGCACGGGGATACAGCCCGCGCCATCCACCCCAGCCGCGCTTCTTCGAGCGGTCCACCCCCAACCAGATGTGGCAGACCGACATCTTCACCTTCCGCTTGGGAGGCAAGAACGCCTACCTCATCGGCTTTCTCAACGATTACTCCCGCTACGTGGTGGGGCTGGACGTGTTTCGCAGTCAGACGGCGGAGCACGTGTTGGAGGTGTACCGCACGGCGGTGGCGGAGTACGGCGTGCCCAAAGAAATGCTCTCGGATCAAGGCCGCCAGTACTCCAGTTGGCGCGGGACGACCCGTTTCCAGGCGGAGTTGCGCAAGGATCGGGTCCACCACATCAGTTCGCCGCCCGCAGCGGACGCGGTGAGTCGTGATGCTCACATGCCCCGGCGCAACCTCAGTGCCAGATCCATCGAGTAGGCAGGCGTCTTTAGAACGAATTTCGCGCCCACGTGCGTACGGGTTTCCGTATGTTTCACCGCTCCGGTGGCAGGATCGATCCACTCCAATCGATACGTTCCGGCAGGAACCGTATTCAGGGCTATCTGATCCTGATAATTGCCCGGCGTGCCCACCCAGAAGCAGCCGTTCGTTAGCTTGCCGTGGAAAATGTAGAGGGCATACTGTTTGCCGTTTTCGCCCATGGCACTGGCGATGGTGCCGGAGGGTGCAGTGAAATCGGTCAACCGCGACATGCGGACGAAATCGAAGCTGTTCAGGAAGTCCCGCAGGACCTTCTTCTGCGGAACGATCCCGGTGTGTGTATCGGCGCCGCCGTCTTCCTGCCCGCGGTAATATTCGCCGTTCAGATTGATGTGACCCGCGCCTCCTCCTACCATGAATTCCCAGGTCTCCAAGCGGACGTCGTTCACGTCCTTATACCCATTGCCGAGGTTCACCGCGTCGTACCAGGCGGTTTCCACCACGACGATGGGCTTGTTCCACACGTAGTCCCCGGCGAGCGCTTCTTCCGCGTAGGTGATGTACTCGGTCGGCAACCATTCATTCCAACTTTCGCTGGAGAGGGTCGGCGATTGGCCGCCGCGCACGGTCTGACCCAGCAGGTGCTTTTTCGGCAGTTTGCTCTCCGCGCCGAGGAACGCATCCTTCATCGCCACGATCCAGGGCACGACCTGAGTTCCGGCCGGCTGCCAGAGTTCGGGTTCATCGCAGATGTCAAAGATCACGTTATCGTATCCATTCAATTCCGTGGTGATCTTGGCGATGTACGCTTTCTGTCTTTCCATGACGTCGGCGTTCCGGGCGTCGGCGGTGCTGAACAACCAGAAATCTTTCCCTTCATAGCGGCCCACATTGTTGACATTGTTGCGATGAAAGAGGGGCATCATCGGCCAACTGACTTCGTACATCTGGTTGAAGAACGCGACCTCGACGATGATGTCTTTCTGCCGGGCCAGCTCCACGAAAGCCTTCAGCCGGGCAAAATATTCCGGATTCCATTGGTCGAGATCGAACTTGTAAGACGGTTGTCCCGGTTCCGCGAGATCGGCATGCGCGCCGGTTTGCGTGGATTTCGCCCAGGGAAGTATCTGGCGGCCGGGGCGGGGCCCCAGAGGATTGCCTTTGATGAACTCATCGGGCGTTTCAAAGTATCCGCCCGGGTAGATCCGGGTCAGATTCATGCCATTGTCTCCCATGTAATTCAGGAACTTGGCGAAGTCAAAGTCCTTGTCGATGATCGCCCCGTAATGGTGATCGGAAGTGATGAAGAGGACGGGCTTGCCTTTGTACTGGAAGTAATGAGGATTGGTAGGACATACGCTGATGGGCTCGGCAAACGCTGCCATGGAAGTCACAAGGAGCAGCAGGGCTGCGCCCAGCAGACAGCCGGCCAGCGCGCCCACCCTGGGACGCTTTTTCATAGAGTGTGACGTTGCGTTTCGTATGCACGTGTTCATGGTTTCCTCGCAGGGATTGATGGATGCCTCCCGAGATTTGTATTTCGGCCCCGCCGGCCATCGCGCCAGAGAGCTCGCTATTGACCGGAATTTCCGATTTCGACTCTATCTTTGCGCAAAACCGTATGCCAGCTACTCTCCGGTGTCAAGCTCGGATCACCGTCGCAGCATGCTTCCAAAGAGCCGCCGTGTCAGATGGCTCTCCGACAGCAGCAGCCAGTAATACCGGGCATGTTTCACCAGCCGTGCGCCGGTCTTAACTAACCGCTGCTGCAAACTCGTCAGCCACCAGTTCCTAGTCCTTTTCGGCAACGCCCATCGTCGCCAGAGATTCCCCAGGTTGCAGGCGACTACACTCAGCCAGAACCGTACCTCGTTAGACCGAAAACGGTGGCAACTCAGCAGCGTCATCTTCGCTCACAACCTTGGCAATTGTGCACGGCACGCTCGGAAGCGATCCGCTTGGTTGTGTAACGTGCATACCGAAACGTGCTGCCGATCGGGTAGCTGTTGTGAAATCCCCATCCCGCCAATGGTTTTCACGTGATCGATTGCGTCGCGATCGGATTCGGAATGAAAAGTCGGCTTCTCGGAAACTGGCGTCGTTGAACCGGATTATTGGATTACTGTCGTGGACAGTTCTTCCCACCAAATAACCAGGATTGCGCCCGTGGAATGCCCTACCTTTGAGAAATCCTCTGGTCGCCATCCACTCCGAGGGGAATTAGCACCACCTCGCGCCACCGGCGCCCCGGTATGTTTCTGAGTCGCCCGTTGTGGAGTGCAAACCGGTGGAGCGAAAAGCGGCTGTAAGGGTGCGCCAGCGAGCTAGGCCCTAATGCGCCGTAATGTACCATTTCGTGGCCTTGCGGTGACCCCCGCATTGCTTCCTAACTTGTTGACCCAGCCTATGATAGTGATTGTGTCGGAGCCTGGATCGCCGGCTCAAGCTGTAGCATCAGGCAGAGACGAAAAACGTACGAATTTCGGACACGCCCCTGACACAGTTCGCGTGTCGCCGCGATTGCGCGAGAGAGCCGAGAGCACTCCCGGAATTACACACAAAGGCGCGCATTTGGCTTCAGGGACATCGCCGTGGGTGGGCGAGGGCAATCCCCCCTTGAATGACGAGGCATGGTCGGCCATCGCCGCAATGAAGCAGCACGCAGACGCCTTGGGAACCTACGCACCCGAGAATTATGTCTTTCATCGAGTGTGGCCCTGGATAGATGGCACGCAGTCTATGGGTAGGGGCGGCTGGCGGTCTGCGTGGCGGTCACTCCGCAAAGCCGCCGCGAAAGAGGATAAAGAGAAGGGTTACCCTGAAATGCCACGTTTGGCGAGCCTCAGATTCTACGATCTCAGACACCAGTATGTAACCGAACTGTGCGAGGCAGGCATACCAGAGAGCGTGATCCGTGAACTGGCGGGCCATGTGGACCCGGCCATGATGCGAATCTATAGCCACCCCCGATTGGCAGCACGAAGGGCTGCCGTGGAAGCCTTGGCAATCGTCAAAACAGGCCAGTTTGAGGGGGGTTATGGCACAAATCACGTCACAAAGGCACTTCCGGCCCATGTCGAGGCGAGCTAAGTTATTGAAAGAGAAAATCGGGGCGAGAGGATTTGAACCTCCGACCTCTTGGTCCCGAACCAAGCGCGCTACCAGGCTACGCTACGCCCCGGCAATCTGTTCACTTCCAGCTTGTCAAACGCTTTCCGCCGACCTTCCCGATTCCGAATCGGGACGCGCTACCAGGCTACGCTACGCCCCGGCACGAAAAGCAGTGACAAGTGAAAAGTGACGAGTCCGTCAGCTGACGGATCACTCTTCACTTGTCACTGTCCTAATGGTCGGGACGGCCGGATTTGAACCGGCGACCACTTGCACCCCAAGCAAGTGCGCTACCAGGCTGCGCTACGTCCCGGCATGAACGGGTGTCAGGTTCCACGTGTCAGGGGTCAGAGAACGCTGCCCTCTTTCTGACACCTGAAACCCGACACCTGACACTTGAAGTTTCACGCTAGCATTTCCGCGAAAGCGTTGTCAAGACAGCCTCCAGGTCGCGCCTGATGGATCGCAACTGCATTCCATCCAGATTCGCCCGGAACAAGTGTTTCTGCTGTTCCGTGGCCTTGGAATCCCCCGCCAGTTGCTTGCGCGCACCTTCGATGGTGAAGCCCTTCTCGTAAAGCAAGCGCTTGATTTCCAGCACGGTCTCAACATCCTGGCGCCGGTAGAGGCGGTGTCTGGAGCGGCTCTTCGTGGGCTTCAAGGTGGGGAACTCAGTTTCCCAGTAGCGGAGGACGTAAGCCTTGGTGTGCGTCAACTCGCTGACCTCTCCGATGCGGAAATAGAGTTTGTCGGGAATCGCGACCTCAGCGAGAGGAGGGAGACTCGGACGGGCGGCGCGTGACTGGCGACCTCGCGGCATAGGGCCTCCGGGGTGGCCAACTCTTGGCCTCCCGTCATCTTAGAGAACTGGGATAGGGGCGTCAAGCGCGGGATCTCTGCCGGCGCTGACCTGCTGGCACCTTCGGTGAGATAGCCAGCGCCTTTCTCTTGCGTATTGCGGTGGCACAGGGTTGCCGCACCCCTGATAAAGAGATGTCACCAATCGCAAAGGGTGAGGTATACTTTCCGGCTTCAAGGAGCCGCATTCCTCGGCTTGACGCTAAACTCTGAATGCGAAAGACGTATCATGACTAACCGCCCCGCACCCCTTCTGTGGGTCTTCTTTCTGGCTTATTTCACCTTCGGGATGATTACGAACATTCTTGGCGTGGTCATCCCCGAAGTGATCAGAGAATACCAACTGAGCTTGTTCACCGCGGGCATCCTGCCCATGGCGTTTTATCTCGCTTACGGCGTCTGTTCGATTCCTAGCGGGTTGTTGATGGAGCGGCTGGGCGCCCGGCCGCTGGTCCTTCTAGGCGTGCTCCTCATGGCGCTGGGCTCGTTGTTAGTCGCTGGGGCGCGGAACTACCCCTTGATGGTGGCGATGATTTTCGCCGTGGGCGTGGGGGTAACGGTCCTGCAGACCGCCGGTAATCCGTGGATCCAGCATCTGGACCGCACGGAGAATTACCATCGCAACCTGACGCTCACCATTGGCTTTTGCGGGATTGGCGCGTTCTTGGGGCCCTTCATCCTGGCCTTCTTTACCGGCACAGGCCAGCCGTGGCAGACGCTCTATGTCTTTTTTGCTGTCCTCTCTTTGGTGCTGCTGATTCTGCTGGTGGTATCGAGGTTTCCAGCGCGCCCTGCGGAGAGCGCAGGCCAGGTGTCGCTCTCTCACTATGCCCGCCTGCTACTGAATCCCCTCGTGCTTTCCTATACCCTCGGCATCTTCTGTTACGTGGGCGCGGAGGTTGGGACCGCCTCGTGGATCGTCAAGTTCTTCGAGCGCGTGCACGGGCTGAGCTCGGAGGTGTCTCAGGTGCAGGCCACCAGCCTGCTCCGCAAGGTGCTGCCCACTCTGCCCGCGCTCGTGGTGGCGCTTTTCTGGGGATTGCAAGGCACCGGGCGGCTGGTCAGCGGCGCCGTCCTCAACCGTTTCGGGAGCCGTAGAATCCTGCGCCTCTATTCTTTCTTGGCCCTGGCGTCGCTGCTGGTGGCGACCCTGGGGACGCCGACCCTGACGGCAGTGGGATTTGCCGCCTGCGGGTTCTTCACCTCCGTACTCTTCACGCTAATCTTCAGCGGTACCATCAATAGTTTTGCGGAAAACCACGGCGCCATTTCCGGATTGCTCTGCACGGCGTGCGTCGGGGGAGCGGTGATGCCTCCGCTCGTAGGGCTGGTGGGCGATCACTTCGGACTGCGCGCGGCCATGGCCGTCCCGGCGCTGTGTTTTGCCTATGTATTCGGTCTGGCGATGCTCGGCCGGGCCAAGTACGAGTGAGGTAAAGCGGGCCTTCAGGGGCGGCAGGTCTGCCCGCTTGCGCCCCGCCGCTGGCGGGGCCAAGTCGGCCTGAAGACTCTCAGGGGGGATCGAACGATGCCTCAGCTCATTGTGGGGATTGACATCGGGGGAACCAAAACCGCCGGCGGGCTGGTCAGCCGGAAAGGGCGTCTCACCAGATCGCTCGTGGTGCCGACGCGGGCCACCGAGGGATTCAAGACCAGCTTCGACCAGATCGTTCACGCCATCGAGTGCTTGATTGAACACGCCGGGGGAAAGCAGAATATCGTCGGCATCGGTATCTGCGCGCCAGGGCCGCTCAATCCCAAGACGGGCCTGGTGATCAACCCGCCTAACCTGCCCGGCTGGCGCAACGTTCACCTCGCCCACCTGATCGAGAAGCGCTTCGGGCTTCCCACCCGAGTGGAAAACGACGCCAACGCCGCCGGCCTGGCCGAGGTGCTCTTTGGTGCCGCCGTGGGGTATCGCGACATTTTCTATGTGACGGTCTCGACCGGCATCGGCACCGGAATCATCATCAACAAGAGGATTTATCACGGAAAGAACGGCGTGGCAGGCGAAGGCGGGCACGTCTCGATCGATTTTCGTAGCCCTTACCGCTGCGGCTGCGGGACCCCGGGTTGCATTGAGGCGCTGGCGGCAGGGCCCGGCATGGTCCGGCGCGCCCGCGTCCAGCTCGAGCAGGAACACACCGCGCCGAGCCTTTTGCGCGACCTGACCCACGGCCACCTCAGCCAGATCACACCCAAAATGATTGAAGAAGCCGCGCGCGCGGGCGACGCGGTAGCCAGGTCCATCATCCACGAGACGGGCTTCTATTTGGGTGTTTGGCTGGCCGGGATGATCACGCTGCTGGACCCGGAGGCCATCGTCATTGGCGGCGGCGTGGCCCAAATCGGCAAGGCCCTGTTCGACAAGATCCGTGAGACTATCCCCCAGTTCACCATCAATCGCCGCTTCGCGGTGAAGATTCCCATCCTCACGGCGAAGCTACAAAAGAACGTCGGCGTTTTTGGGGCGGCGAGCTTGTTCCTACCCGCGGATCAGGGAACGGAAGCATCGTAAAGACCGATCTGCTTCGCGCTTCATCAATCGGGCGGTCAGTTACGCCTCGGGATTTCGCCCTGTGCGCGTAACCGCTGGAAACTTGCGCTCGTCCAAGAAGTTTGTGGATGCCGCCCAGCGCGCAGAAGGCCATGGCCTTGGTTGCCTACAGAATCTGCCGTTGATGCTGGTATGAGGTTCGCGCTGCGACTCACATTCCTCCTCGCCTTGGCGCTCGCGCTGGGTGGCATGTCCTACGCCGGTTCGACCGCCGCGGCGTCCCAAATAGTTGAGGCCCGCCGTACTCAAGAGCACATCCGGCTGGATGGGCGACTCGACGAACCCGCGTGGCGAGACGCCAGCATGGCTGTTGAACTTGTCCAGCAGTCTCCGCATCCCGGCGCGCCCACACCCTTCAAGACCTTTGTCCGCGTCCTGATCGCGGACGATACGCTTTACTTCGGCTTTGAATGCGCCGACCCGGAACCCGGCAAAATTGCCGTGCACACCATGGCCCGTGATGGGTTCACGCTCGGGGATGACACCGTGAGTATCGTCTTGGACACCTACGGGGACAAACGTATGGGATACTTGTTTCGAGTCAACGCCGCCGGCGCCCGCATCGACGGCTTGATTTCGGGCCCCGAACACGAGTCCCTCGACTGGGACGGAATCTGGGATGCGCGTACTGCCCGGTCGAAGAACGCCTGGTCGGCGGAGATTGAGATTCCCGCGCGAACCTTGAACTTCAAGAAAGGCCTGAAAAGCTGGGGGCTGAATTTGGAGAGATTTGTCGCGCGGGAGAGAGTCATGCTCCGTTGGGCGTCGCCGACGCTCGACTCCTTCCTGCTCGATCTGAGCCGCGCCGGCTCCCTCACCGGGCTTGAAGATCTGAAGCAGGGCCGCGGCTTGGAGTTCAGTCCCTACCTCATCGGCAAGGCGATCGACAAATTCTCCGCAGGCCCGCGTACCTGGCAAGGGACCGGAGGCCTGGATTTCACCTGGAGAATCACGCCGCAGCTCGCCGCGGTCATCACGGGAAACACAGACTTTGCCGAAACGGAGGTGGACGCGCGGCAGGTTAACCTCACGCGCTTTCCTCTGTTCTTTCCCGAGAAGCGCGCCTTCTTCCTGGAAGGCGCTAATCAGTTCGAGTTTGGCCTTGGTTTGGGTGAGGCGTTCATCCCCTTTTTCACTCGTCGGGTCGGCCTTTTGGAAGGACAGCAGATTCCCATTAACGGCGGTCTCAAGCTGAACGGACGCGTGGGCCGGTGGAACCTGGGCATCCTCGACGTCCAGACTCGAGAGACCACGCTGGCACCAGGGACCAATCTCTTTGCGGGCCGCGTCTCCTACGATCTCACCAACAAGTTTCGCGTCGGGACTATCCTCACTCGAGGCGATCCGGCGGGGCTGAGACAGAACACTCTGGCCGGGTTCGACGCCGTCTGGCGAACGTCAACGTTTCGGGACAACAAGAACCTCTTGATTGGCGGATGGACAGCCTTCAGCGCGGGGGACATCCCCCAGGGCCAGCGCACGGGGTGGGGATTCAACGTCGATTATCCAAATGACCTGGTAGACTGCTACACGACTATCAACGAGTTTGGCGAAGCATTGGATCCCGCACTGGGATTTCTGCCTCGTCCCGGTACCCGCCAGTATCAAGGCGGGTGTTCTTACAAGCCTCGCCCCGCTAAGACGGGCTCCTTCGGCTGGATCCGGCAGTACTTTCTCCGCAACTACTATGCACGAGTAGACAACTCGCGGGGTACCAACGAGTCCTGGAAGTACACCTTTACTCCCCTGGAGATTGAACTCGATTCCGGCGAGCTCCTGGCCTTCACCTGGGAGCCCCAGTACGAACTTCTTCCCGCGCCCTTTGAGATTGTGCAAGGACTGTTCATTCCTCCCGGCCCTTACCGCTTCAATCGCTGGCGCTTCGCCGCCCAGACAAGCCATCATCGTCGCTGGCGGTTTGAGACCGAAAACGGTTTTGGGACTTTTTACAGCGGCCACCTGCTGCAGTGGCTGAACCGCGTCAATTGGACGTCGCCCAAAGGCGCGTGGCAAGTGGGGCTGGAAGCGACGAACAATTTCACTCGGCTGCGGGAAGGAAATTTCGTCCAGCGCCTTTGGCAACTGGAGTTTTCCCGCGCCTGGGGGCCCAATGTCGTGCTTACCAGCTTCATTCAGTACGATACGGAATCCCAGAATATCGGCGCCAACACTCGCCTGCGCTGGACCATCAAGCCGGGTCGTGACCTGTTCCTCGTCTGGAACCGGGGGTGGGAGCACCTGCTCAACCGCCCCGACCTGACCCTGAGACCGGATAGCGAATTCCTGGCGGTCAAATTGAGGTGGACCTTCCGGGAATAGGCCTGCCCCGCCGCGCGGGCGGTCCCGCCCTATTCTCGCCGGCGTTGGCCCTCCGGCGGTGCGTCCCTCCGGTGCGCGCCCCCTGGTCCAAGCCCCGCCGGCAACCCCCAACCCTTCAAGCCAGCTCCAGAAGATCCCTGCCCGGGCCCTGACCGAGAAGTGCTTGACAGTCGCCTCTTTGTCGAGTTAGTCTATCAAATCCATAGACTATTGGGTGAATCGCCATGCGCATATCGAAAAAAGGGCTCTACGCACTGAAAGCCATGATGGTGCTCGGCAAAAACTACCCGAGGCGCGTGATCAAGATTCACGAAATCGCCGCAGGAGAGGACATCCCGGAGAAGTTCCTGGAACTCATCCTGCTCGAACTGAAGCGCGCGCGCCTGGTGGACAGCGAGCGTGGCGCCAGAGGCGGCTACCGGTTGCGACGCTCCCCCCGGCAGATCTTCCTGGGCGAGATCGTGCGCACCATTGACGGCCCGCTGGCTCCTTTCGGCGACGCCGAGTTGCTCCGTCGGCTGGTGGCGCGGGACAAGAAACACCGGGCGATTTATCGCCTTTTCCTGGATGTACGCAACGCCGCGGCCCGCATTATGGACCACACTTCGCTCGCGGATCTTTGCGCGCGGCGCTAAGAGTCTGGGTCGCTCTTG